>Ga0115002_10000888_pt1 | contig 42312 bp, 31 predicted proteins | sample ArcticOcean_MG_C_8_FD_89576 | JGI IMG/M metagenome (GOLD analysis project Ga0115002, IMG submission 89576) | Marine microbial communities from western Arctic Ocean - ArcticOcean_MG_CB11_86 | ecosystem: Environmental > Aquatic > Marine > Oceanic | place: Arctic Ocean: Canada Basin | collected... | reverse complement strand
GGTCAGGTCTCTTTTACGTTCTCCCCTGATTTGCTGGCGAAATTGATGGAAGGAACGGTAAACCGATGCCCCGAGACATCACCCTGAAAAAGCTTCGAATTCTTACCGCCGTCTGCGCATTCAGTCTTTCCATCGCGCAGGTGAACGCCGAGGACCAGTTTCTTGTTGATGAAGGAAAGGCTTACACTGAGATTATCATCAGCGAATCTCCGGCGCGTTCGACGCGGTTGGCGGCGGCTGACCTCCAAACCTACGTTGCGAAGATCTCCGGCGCGCGGTTTCCAATCAGAGTCGAGCCCTCCGTCGATGTTCCGGTTCCGATCTACGCAGGCGAGAGCCCGCACGCGGCGAAACTCGGCGTCACCGCTGATCGTCTCGAACACGGCGCTTACCGCATCGCTTCCGGTGAGAATTGGCTCGCGCTGATCGGCGAAGGCGGGGACGAATGCTTCATTCTCTCGGTGCGCATGGGCGGTTGTGATTTTAGGATAATTGTCATTTCAGGATAAAAGGAAACGGAGGCTTCTGTGAAACTTCTCGTGACCATGGTGCTGTGCCTGACGGCGTTCGGGTCCACGCGTCGCTTTCGTCTGAATTTGCTGAGTTGTTTTGCTGAATGACCTCCGATTCAAACTCCGGCGGAACGGCATGCCTGCGGTCACTTTCCTGGTCACAATACGATTGCACCAGGTCGTCACTGATCGGAGCGTTGGCCGAGTTTAAAGAAGGAACAGGAGGCCGCCGCCGGATGGTCACCAGCCCGGCGAGCGAGGGCCGGGAACTGACTGCGAATTCCGTCGACGTGATCGTGCAGTGAGGCAGGCATGCGGCTCGTCCATCAAAGAGCAGGTCGGGAAGAATCTCTGGAGGATGGATTCCCGGCCCGTTCGCGTCAAAAGCATCGCGGGAAATTGTTGAGGGCCGGGCCTGTCGTTCATACATTAGTCCGTCAGGTGTCTTCGGCCCAACGGCCCAACCCTATGGCAGCCCAGGGCAACGCCCTGGGAATTCAAACATGTAAAACACCAAAGCCCAAATCGGGGCGGCCCTGCTCACTGGCGAAACAGGTTAGGACCGCCCCGTTGGGCCGACTGTGAATTCTCGACTTATGTATAAATGACAATGACGGGTCAGCGCCGGCAGGAACGGGACTTCCTGCCGCGAACGAATTGCGGCAGACTGTACGGTGCTGTTTCGTCGGCAGTCATCCAGACGTTCCCCATACAGAAACGCACCAGGACTTCGATGGCCAATCATCTGCAAAGGCGACAACTGCTGCAGGCCGGGTTGACTGGCTTTACCGGGCTCACGCTGCCCGGTCTTTTCCGGGCGCGGGCCGAGGCGGCGGCGAGTCAGCAGTCCGACACGGCGATTATTCTGGTCTGGTTGCGCGGCGGCCAAAGTCATCTCGACACCTTCGATATGAAGCCGGATGCCGCATCGGATTACCGGGGCCCGTTCAGCCCGATCGACTCGAACGTGCCTGGGATTTCAGTCACCGAGCTGTACCCGAAAATGTCGCAGTGTGCGGACCGATTCGCTTTGCTGCGTTCTGTGGCTCATAACGCAGGCGGACATCCGGCTGGTTCGCTGCGAGTCCTCGGTGGTGATCCCGCTTCAGCCGACAAGCCCAAGCCGACGTATCCGGACTGGATGTCCATCGCCAGCTACCTGAGGCACGACCCGTCCCGGCAGCTTCCCAACTACGTCACCATCAACCCCGTCGATCGCTACGACTCGTTCCAGATTGCTGGACCGGCTTATCTGGGGCCGTCCTACGAGCCATTCAAAGTGACCGGGGACCCATCCGCGCCGAAGTTTTCGGTCCCCAATCTTGGATTGTCTGATCTGGAAGCAAAACGCCGCCTCAACGAGCGGAGCGATCTCAGACGGGCCATCGACCTGATGCGGCGAGACATTGATCAAACGGGACTGATGCGGGCCTTTGACAGTTTCGATGCGCAGGCTCTGCGACTGCTCTCCAGCCCCGAGGCGGCCAAAGCGTTCGACGTGTCTGAGGAATCCGACAAACTCCGAGATCGATACGGCCGCAACAGTTGGGGCCAGCAATGTCTGATGGCTCGACGGCTGGTCGAAGCGGGTGTGGACATCGTGTCGACCGAATTCGATGGTCCGCTGTGTGGTCGTGTCGCAAACTGGGATGACCATGCCGTGAATCACCACGTGTTCGACGCCAACAGGCATCGGGCACCGTTTTACGACCAGGCGATTTCCGCATTGATCGACGACATCTACGACCGCGGGCTGGACCGCCGAGTCATGGTCGTGGTGACTGGGGAGTTTGGCCGCACGCCGCGAATCAGTAACGTCGCCAGCAGCGGCGGAGGCGTGGCCAGCGGTGCCAAAGGCACGGTGCAGCCCGGTCGAGATCACTGGCCACGAGCCAACACGATGCTCTTTTCCGGCGGCGGCATTCAAACGGGTCAGGTAATCGGCGCGACAGATAAAAACGGCGAAGACCCGATTTCGCGGCGCGTGACACCGTACGATTTTCTGATGACGATTTTTCAGCACCTCGGCTTCGACCACGTGCAGCTGGCCTTGCAATCATTCGCGGGTCGCCGGAATCCGATCTTTTCGAAGGGCGATCCGATTCCGGAACTCAAGCGCACGTCGTGACCGATCGAAGCTCCGCTCCTTACACTTGACGATGGTTTCTCGCACAAACGCAGCGAGTCGGCCGCTTCGAATACTTACTGTCGTCTGCGCAGTGAGTCTTTCCATCGCGCAGGTGAAAGCCGAGGGCCGTTTCTCGTTGATGATGGAAAGGCTTACGCTGAGATTATCACCAGCGAATCTCCGGCGCGGTTGGCGGCGGCTGAGCTGCAAAGCTACGTTGCGAAGATCTCCGCCGCGCGGCTTCCAATCAGAGCCGAGCCTTCCGTTGATGTTCCGGTTCAGATCTACGTAGGCGAGAGCCCGCACGCGGCAAAACTCGGCGTCACCGCTGATCGTCTCGAACACGGCGCTTGTTGCGGTCTGGCCGTCAACCACGTCCTGCGCCAGAATTCTGGCCGCTTTGCACGCCTGATCATCGATAGCGAAAAGAGCTCAACGTCGTGATTCCTGAGCAGGCAACTATTGCTTAAGTGACATTTGTGGCACGCCGCTGAGGAAGAATGCAGCCCAGAATCTTGGGTGTTTGAATGTGCCTCCGCTGGACGGTCGGATCTCACCAGAACGCAGTTTCAGTTGAGCAAAGCGAAGTGACTGGGCGAGGTCGACATGGCTGCGGTCACGTTGCATATGCGTGTAAAACTCGGTCATCAGGTTAGCCGTGGCTTCGTCGTTGACTTCCCACAGCGAACTGATCGTTGACCGCACACCCGAACGCGATAGAGCTCCGAGCAACCCAACCAGTCCCTGGCCGGCGCGGATATGCCCCAGTCCTGTCTGACACGCTGACAGGACCATCAGGCGGACGTGTCGCAGGTCGAGTTGCCGCAGTTCAGCCGCCGTCAGCAGTGCGTCTTCCGTTTCCGTGGGAATGTTGGCTCCGGCCAACGCGATCGCGGAATCCATTTCCTGGGAAATGTCGAGCACTTCGAAGCCGTCTGTCTGCCGGTCAGCGCGGCCACCAAAGAACCCGTGAGTCGCCAGATGCACAAACTGACTGGACTGCAGCTTCTGACGGACGACGGCCTCTGTCGGTGCTGTCGCTGTCAGCAGCAGACAGTCCGGTATGGACGGCTTCAACAAATCCGTAATGCGCCGGGCCTCACGCAAAGTCCCCGGAAGCGGAGTCCATTTGCCGCTCCCTTCAGCCGGTGTTCCGTAGTCGAGTCCGCCGATCACCAGTCCCGCCGGATGTGCGACCGCTGGCTTGTGTGCAATTGTTTCCACAAAAGCGTGGGCGCTGCCGACGGAAACAAATGCCATTCGATCAATCCAGAAACTGTCAGGCTCTCGGTCGGGCAGGGCTCCAAGTGGCAACAGGTGCAGCAGGCCGTCGCCGCAGATTATGAGGCAGTCGATGTCTTCCAGAAGCGGTTCGAGAGGCACGCGAATCTTCTCGGCCAGTACACGGCCAGACGTCTCGTAATCGAGGCCACCCGAGGACAGCACGGCGAAGAATTCCTGAGCCGCTTTATTCAGTGTCTTGACGTCGCCGAATTCAATGCGTGCGACTGGTGCGTCGCCGCGAACGAGAAAACCCGGACTGGATCGCCGCTCGGCAACTTCTTCGCCCGCGGCGCGTCGTGTGTACTGGCGAATCTGAATGACATCCAGGAACGCCGTGCGCGGCGGCAACGACGTGCGAAGCCGTTCCAGTGTGACCGGTTCTCGAACGGCAACCCCACTGGACTGGGCGATCTGGCGTTCCAACTGATTCGCCTGCGCCTCGAGTTTCTCGATGCGTTCGCGGCGCTCTCGCCGGCTCAAACGCCCTGCACCGGCGTAGTAGATGGTACGAAGTTCGTTGAGCACCGCTTCCCGCTGCTGCATTTCAGCGGTTGGAGCCTCGCCCGCTCTCGTGGCTTTAAAGTCGTGTCGATCGAGTGCTCCCTTCCAGGCGAGAACTCCGCGGTACTGCTCTTCGATCGGTATGTTCAACGCCGGAGCAAGATCGATCCATGTGTCAAAGACACCCGGCCATGCGGACGATTCCGGGTGAACTCGCAGTTCCTGAATGATCGCCAGACGATCGCGCTCCGAAAGAGCCGATCGAAGGGTACGGCTGAGATGCTGTTCTCGCAGAACGAGTGCCGTGCGAAGCTGATCGGCCGCGATTTCATTATCGCCAAGGAGAACATCGGCGCGGGCCGCATAGGACATGATCTCAGCAGTCCGCGGGTGCGTGTCGCCGACGGTGTTACGAGCGAGGTCGAGAGATTCGTGAAACAGTTTCCGCGCGGTGTGCGTGTCGCCGGATTCGAGTTTCAGCCAGGCAAAGTTCGATTTCAGCTCAGCAATCCTCAGATGTTCGGCTCCGAAGATTCCGACCAGCGTCGGTTCGACCTGTGTGAAGAGTTCGTGTGCGGAATCGAAGTTGCCGGCCAGGTACTCACACGCCGCGAAATTGTTCCGGCATAGAGCCAGCGTTGAAGGACTCGGATTTGCGGCGGATTCCGTCAGTTCAATGGCGTCTTTGTAAAGACTGACGGCTTTTGAGAATCGGCCGTCGGCTTCGTAGGTTTTGGCGAGGTTGACCATGACGATCGGGCGTTGCGGGTCATTCTGCAGAGCAGGGATGTCCTCATAAGCGTCCGCCGCGTCTCGAAGAAATTCTTCGGCGAGTGAGTAGTCGCCCTGCCGCAGCAGCAGCGCCCCCAGATTGATCTGCACCACAGCCTGGAGATCTGGGATGGCGGCGGTCTTCGCCGTTTGCAGAGCCGCCTCAAACTCGGACCGGGCCTCGGAGAACAGGGCCAGGTTGGATGCACGGCGACCTTTCACGATGCGGTGCTGCACCTGCCAGAACGCCGGCATGCGCTGAAAGTCAATCTGCTCTGCCAGTTGATCAAGTTGTTTCTGTGCGGCGTCGAGATTGAGCGATTCGACATGCAGCCGCGCGAGAAACAAATCACCGCTATGCGTGAGAGACTTCGGGGCTTTTGCCGCGACGAGTCGGTCACGAATGGTGGCAAGTTGCTGTTCAAGTCCCTTTGCGGCGTCGTCGGGCGACTCATTGGATTGGCCCGACGCCGCGGAGAGATACGACGGCAACCAGAGCTTGAGCCAGGCAAACTGAATCGCCGCGGAATGAACCGCTGGCGCGGTCTTCTCTGTCTGCTCGGCAACGTTCAGCAGTCGAGCGAAACCGGACAACTCTTTGCCACCCGCTTGCGATTGAATCAGCGCGATGCGATTCAAAGCCTCAAGCAGATGACCAACATGCCCGCCGGTGGTCGCTTCGGTTGCTGCGTCTTCAAGCACGGTCACCGTCGCGGCCGCGTCTGGTTTTGGTGCGGCTCCGAATTCGTAGAACTTCAGTTGGGCTCGCAGCAGAACGAGTTCACTGCGTTGGAGTTGGCCGGCGGGCAATGCGGCTTTTGCAAGCGTGACACATCGTTCGGACCATGCCAGCGCTTCGGTCAGCTTCCCGGCCTGGATCGCTGCATCAACCCGACTGCGGACTCCAGGTAGCGCGGCTGCAAAGACCTGTTGCTGGCGTTCCGCTTTCTCTGCAGCGCTGCTGTCTGAGCCGCTGATTGCTTTGAGGTCTGTGAGCGCCTGCTGGTACTTGCCAGTTTCCGGGGAGTCATCCCCGACGGCAACCACACACAACACGAAAGTGTTGAAGCACAAGGCAGCCAGCAAGGCTATGGGACGGCATCGGTATCGCATGGACAGACCGCCTGAAAAAGACGCCCGCCGATTCAAGATCCGGTTCGGCGGATAGCGTGATCCTATCCTCCGCGCCCGTCGTGGTCCTCTATGCGATAACGAATGCCAGGGTTTCGTTTACACTGACCGTCACGGTTTGCGGTGTGGACGTAGAATCAGTTCGCTTCAGGCTACGGATAATACGTACACGTCGCAAACCGTGACGGTCAATTTAGTCTGAAACTGAGACTCCAGTTACCCAAACCGGGAGCATGCCATGAGTATTTCAAAGTGGAACTTGCACCCGGCGTCGAAGCGGTGGTTCCGAAGACCGAATTTCAATTCGATACATTCGGGCTGACAGCCGGGCAGTACACGATTGAATCCAGTTACCTGTTCCGATTCGGCGAGGACGATGATGTTCGCAAACTGACAATGGTCCGTGGTCCCGGTTGGCGCGCGATTCCAAATGACCTTCCACTAACGTTCGAGCTGACCACAGGCCAGGGCCAGGTTCGTCCGGTCGCGACTGTCTCGATCCGGGAAGCCAGTGACTCGTTCAATGTTGCCAGGGGTCCGACAATCCTGGGGCTGCAAAGCGGCCTGAGATATTCGCGACCGCTTCAGCAACCTGGCAATTTCAACAACCCGAGTGGCTGGCGATGGAATGATGGCGACAAGGTCGAAGCCGAGGTCCTGATTCGTAACGTATCGAGTGAGTCGCTGAGCTTCTCATATGACCCGAGGCCGGACAGTGATCTGGGTGAATTGACGCCTTCAGCCCATTCGGTGACTCCCTATGACACCTACGGTTCTCTACAGCGACGGTCGTGGAAAGAGGCAGTTCACAGTGAGTTTCGCGATTCAGGTCGGCGCATCGTTCGCACGCTCAAACCTGGCGAGTCAACCGTGATGAGTCGTTCGTCATTCGCTCTTACTGTGCTCGCGCCGGATCAGAAGAGCTTTCGAGGCTTTCGGCGAGCCGATCGCATCGGGTTTGCAGACGGCGGCAAGTACTGTTTTGCAACGCGTCTCTACAACGTCTGGAATCCGACGGGGACGCTGCGATTGAGCCTTCGTACGGGCGGCGCAGGATTAACGCTCGAACGATCGGCCGACTCCTGAGTTGATCGGCGACCGTCCGGTGGAACTTCGTCTCCACAAATTTCGATGGGCGCTGCCGGACATGCTCCTGGAGTGCGACGATGCATCGTCGCACTCCATTGTGGCGGAGCCGCTTTCTTTTTGGCTTGCCTCACTTGCCAGCGCGGTTTTGCCCATTGAGAAATGGAAAGTGGCTGCGCCACCGCATGGAAAGCGGTGATGCATCACCGCAGTCCATAGACAGTGCAATTTCAAAACTCCCGCCGCCGGTTGACTCTGGCACGGGCACTCCGATCATGTACTGACGCAAGACGTCGCCGTCGCAGTACTTCGATCCGCTCCATTGAGTGAGCTGTGTTACAGCCGCCATTGCGTTTGGCCGGCACAATTCACCGGCTGCAATGGCACCGTTGCGTTGCGAGGCCGCCTTCACAAACAGTCGACACCGAAAGATCAGCGTTCGATGAGCACACTGATTCAGCTACAGCCTCAGGACGAATACAACCTCGTGCTCGAGTCGCACGTGAAGCCGCGCGACTGGACGAACCCCACTCCATCCGGGCGGTACAATCTGGTCGTGATCGGTGCCGGAGCCGCCGGTCTGGTCACGGCACTTGGAGCAGCCGGGGTGGGAGCGAAGGTCGCGCTGATCGAGCGTGAACTGCTGGGTGGTGACTGTTTGAACGTCGGCTGCGTTCCGTCGAAAGCACTGATCAGCGCCGCGCGAGTCGCACGAGCGATCCGCTATGCCGATGAATTCGGCGTGGAAGTGCCGACCGGAGTCCAGGTCAACTTCGCTGCCGTCATGGAGCGGATGAGACGGTTGCGGTCGGAGATCGCTCCCAACGACTCGGCGGAACGCATTCGCGGCCTGGGAGTCGACGTGTATCAGGGACAGGCTCGCTTCACTGGTTCCAACACAGTCGAAGTGGACGGTCAGACGTTGCCATTCCGACGGGCCGTCATCGCCACGGGAGCACGGGCATCGGCACCGCCGATTCCGGGTCTCGACCAGGTCCCTTATCTCACTAATGAATCTCTGTTTTCGCTGACCGAACTGCCACAGCGACTGGGTGTGATCGGAGCCGGGCCGATCGGATGCGAGATGGCTCAATCGTTCGCGCTGTTTGGGTCGGATGTCTTTCTGGTGGAATCCGAGCATGGAATTCTGCCCCGCGAAGATCCCGCTGCCGCGGACATCGTGAAGGCATCGCTCGAACGTGATGGCGTGAAACTGCTGTGCTGCGGTCGGAATCTGCAATTACGCCAGGAAGGTGACAAGGTGCATCTGGCGGTGGATTCTCACGGCCGGCAATACGACGAAGCCGTTGACCAGTTACTCGTTTCAGTGGGCCGAGCACCCAATGTGCAGGACCTCGGGCTCGAAACCGTCGGTGTCGACTTCGACCCAAAGATCGGCGTGCGAGTCAACGACCGTCTGCAGACGACGAATCCCAACATCTACGCGGCCGGTGACGTGTGCTCAAAGTACAAGTTCACACACGCGGCCGACTTCATGGCCCGCATCGTCATTGGAAACACACTCTTCAAAGGCCGATCCAAAGCCAGTGCGTTGACGATACCGTGGAGCACCTACACGACTCCGGAAATCGCTCACGTCGGCCTGTACGAGAAGGAAGCGAGCGAACAGGAGATCGACATCACGACGTTCGTGCAGGAGTTTGCCGACGTCGATCGGTCAATTCTGGAAGGTGACACCACAGGCTTTGTGAAGGTCCATCTGAAACGCGGAAGCGATCGAATTGTGGGCGCCACGATCGTCGCGAACAACGCCGGCGACATGATCTCGGAAATCACTGTAGCGATGAAAAACGGAGTGGGACTGCAGGGCATCGGCAGCACCATTCATCCGTATCCAACACAGGCCGACGCGATCCGAAAACTGGGCGATCAGTACAACCGCACGCGGCTCACACCGTTTGTCGCATCAATGTTCCGCAAGTGGCTTGCCTGGACGCGCTGATCCTGACGTCAGGCGAGCGTCTCTCGCACGCGTTGCCATTCATGGCTTAATGACGCTGCCATCACGGCGGCGGATGGCTGGCCAGGCTCCATTGAATGGATGCTCGGGATAGGGGAACTTCGCCGCGAGCTGCTCGTCGATTTCCAGTCCCCAGCCTGGTTGCTCACTGGGCCACAGCATGCCGTCTCGCAATTCCGGGCAGCCGGCGAAGACGTCCTGCGTCGCCTGATTGAATGCGGTGAATTCCTGAATGCCGAAGTTCGGCACCGCAATGTCGAGAGCCAGATTCGCGGCATGTCCAACCGGCGACGTATCTCCGGGCCCGTGCCATGCGGTACGCACACCGAAGAACTCGCACATCGCTGCGATCTTTCGGGCCATGCTGAGTCCGCCGACGTCCGAAAGATGGACGCGGATGAAATCGATCAGCTTGCCACTGATCAGCGGGACGAACTCGTTGACGCTCGTGAATAGCTCGCCCATCGCGATGGGGATGTGTGTCGCTTCGCGGAGTCGCTGGAACTGAGTCAACTCTTCAGGCGGCAGCGGGTCTTCCAGAAAGAACAGCCGGTACGGTTCGAGGTCCTTCGCGAGCTGAATAGCCAGCGGCGCCGGCAAGCGTTCATGGATATCGTGCAGCAATTCGATTTCGTCGCCCAGTTCCCGCCGAGCATGTTCGAACAGTCGCGGAGCCAGCCGCGCATAGTCAGCCGGCTCGAACACGTTGCGCGGGCTGGTCGGACCGTCCACCTGATCGTGCGCGTGCAGGTCGGACTCGGTTCCGTACGTAGCCTGCCCGGGCACCTCGACCTGCATGCGCACGTGCCGGAACCCTTGAGACATCAACTTTCGGGCTGAGTCGGTCACTTCCTGGAAATCGCGACCGCTGGCGTGCACGTAAACCGGAGCGGCCATGCGACACTTGCCACCGAGCAGATCGTACACGGGCATGCCGGCCCGCTTGCCCTTGATGTCCCACAACGCCATGTCGACACCGGACAGCGCATTGTTCAACACCGGCCCGGACCGCCAGTACGAGCTGACGTACGCGGCCTGCCAGATGTCCTCGATCTCGGCGACATCACGCCCAAGAAGAAACGGAGCCAGGTATTGTTCGACCGCCTGAATGACAGCCAGCGGTCGCTGTGTGAACGTCGCGCATCCCAACCCCGAAAGACCCGGTTCGGACGTTTCGACTTTGACCACAACAAGCCGAATCCCGGCGGGAGCCGTCGCGATGCAACGAACGTTTTCAATGCGGACCGTCATGGACCACCTCAGGGATTGGGCACGTACAGGAAAGCGTTTCGTGCCGTTCGACTACACCGACGCCCCCGAGAACAGCGGCTCGATCACGCTTCCTCGATTCAGTCGCACGGGTCGATTCAGGCGATCGTGGACTTCCGCGTCACCAGGAATGCCCAGCAGGTGATACACGGTCGCGCCCACATCATTGGGTGAGTAAGCCCGAGTCGCGGGATAAGCCGCGGTTGCATCCGACTTGCCGATCACCTGTCCGCCCTGAATGCCGGCACCGGCAAACAGGCCGAAGAAACACGGTCCCCAGTGGTCGCGTCCGGCGCCCTTGTTGATCTTCGGCGTCCGGCCGAATTCACCGAGCATCATGACCAGTGTGTCGTCCAGTCGTCCTTCGTCGGCCAGATCATCCAGCAATGCCGACACGCCCTGATCCAGTGGCGGCAGCAACTTGTCTTTCAGCCTCGAGAAAATCTTGCTGTGGCTGTCCCAATTCTGGACGCGTCCGATATTCGCCTGCACGACGGGGACGCCGGACTGGATGAGGCGGCGAGCGAGCAGGAGTGACTGGCCCGTCGTATGACGGCCATACCGATCGCGCACCGCATCGTCCTCACGGTCCAATTCGAAGGATTGAGCGAGCCGGCTGGAGGTCAACATCGAGAACGCCAGGTCCTGATCGCTCGACAGCCGTCGCGATTGGGCCACCTCGCCGAGTCGTCTTTGCTGACGATTCACCTCGCCGAGCAGTTCCTGTCGCCTGCCCAGCCGAGCGACATCGATCCCCGTCGATAGCGTGAGTGCGTCGACTTTGAAATCGGCTTTGTTGGGATCGTCGCTGATCTGCCACGGGTCATAATTCGTACCCAGAAATCCGGCGTGCTGACCGGGCCAGGTGAGAGGTCCCTGGAGCAGAAACGTTGGCAGATTCACACCGCTGGGAATCCCGTCGCGGCGGGGCTGCAGGAACGACAGCGCGGACGAGTAACTTGGCCAGTCATCTCTGGACGCGACCTTGTCGAAGAAACCTCCCGGCTGTTTCTCACCAGTCAGGACGTGATGCGTCGACATCAGGTGGTTGTTGTCGCTGTGCGACAGCGTCCGGACGACGGCATAGCGATCAGCCCGGGCGGCGAGTTGCGGCAGATGCTCGCACACATGCAATCCGGCCACCGAAGTACTCACCGGCTTGAACTCGCCGCGAATCTCTGCGGGAGCATCCGGTTTCATATCAAATGTGTCATGATGACTGGCTGCCCCAGTCAGGAACACAATCACAATCGACTTCGGAGTAGTTCGCGGCACGGCGGGAGACGCTTGCGCCAGTCCGGACAGCGCCGCCGGCAAGCCGACGCCAAGCAGGCCGGAGTAGCCAACCTGCAGCACCTCACGGCGACTCAGACCGACCGTGTGTTGATGAACGAACGACATTCCTCGGATTCCGGTCTGGTGGAGTTAATGGCGGTCAACTGGTCTCGCGACTTCAGCTTTGCGACACCGGCGAGTTCCCGTTCAGGGCTATGGGGCCGACTTCTCTACGCTCGCCCGTTTGATGTAGTCCAGGTTCGGGAACGCACTCTTCAGGTAGTCGTTTCCTGCCGATGTGATGCGGCGCTGATCCGGTTGCTCGCGATACTCGGAATTGATGGCGAACGCGTTGCCCAGTCCCTCGACAACCGTGCCAATAGGAGCGAAGCCCGGATAATTTTCTTCCAGACGCGAATTGTCGGCGTAGTTGATGAAGACCTGAGTCGATCGACTGTTCGCCCCACCATTGGCGAATGTCACGTAGCCCTTCTGGTTGGACTGCAGCACGGGGTCGTCGACCAGATTGTTGTCGCCCCATGTTGCATGCACCACTGGATCAGCATTCATACCCCATTGAACGATGAAGCCGGGGACAACACGGAAGAACGCGCAGTCTTTGTAGAAGCCGGATTCGACAAGTTCACGGAACCGTGCCGCTCCCAGCGGCGCCCATGCCGGATGCACCTCGATGACGATGTCGCCCTTCGTCGTTTCCAGTCGAACGTTGAAAATGCCAGTGTCCTCGACACCCGCCGGTAGTGGTTTCGGCGGTGGGACGTCGCTTTCGTTCGCCACTGGGCCGTTATCGACCGGGGCGACCGGGACAGGTGGAGTGCTTGATCGCTGCCGTGCGCAACTCATGCCCGTCGACATCAAAGCGCAGGCGATCACGATCAGGAGCGGACGGTTCTGCATCGGAACTTCCCTGTATGGCTGTTTGAAGTAGTGAATCGCCTGACTGAGGATCAGTTGGCGGCTGATTTCTTTTTCTCGGCCAGTTCGGCCAGGTACGTCTCGATGATCCCTTCGGGATCGTCGTTGAAAGCGTCGCGGCAGCCGCTGCAGCAGACGTAGTAATTCTTACCTTTGAAAGACACGCGAATCGTCCCGGCACCGCCCGTGACAATGCAAATGGGGCCCGTGTTGTCCGAGGCGGCCAGGCGAGTGCCTTCTCGTGTGTAGCCGACTTCACCGACTCGCAGATAAAACGATGCCTTCGCTTTCCGGCGTTCGTACATAACCAGGAAACGCTTTTCATTGAGCTGCCGCATGGTCAGCCGTGAAACGTAACCTGCATCATTTGCACCCGACTCAAGAGCAAGGACGCCCTTCTCCAGTTCTCCGCGGTACTTGCGTTTCGATTTATCGGCCAGTTCCGCATCAAACGTGTACTCCTCGTTCTTGACGTCCCAGGACAACAGCCCGGATTTCACGTGCTTCGCGCCGTCGACGTTGTATTCGATGCCGATCTGATCTCCGTCGAACTTCCAGACAAAGTTGCTCTTCTCAACCCACGCTCCGCGCGTCGAACCGCGACGCACCTGTCCGCCACCGCGCCATCCGCCGATCCATGAGTTGAATTCCTTCAATGCGACCTGAATGGCGGCCCGTTCGGATTTGGACGGTTTGGCCGCGTCGTCAGCCCGCATTGTCAGGCCGAAGCCGGTGATGGCCAGAACTGCCAGTAGAATCTGCAGTGTTTTCGCTCGCATCATGTAACCTTTTCAGTCTCGCTAGAGCTGTCTCTGTACTTAGCCGAGAGGCGGAATAGTACTCGTGGACCGTCAAAGCTGGATTGACGGTTTGAAAGCTAGGATGGGCACTCCTGCCCGTCCCCGGAAGTGGACGGGCAGGAGTGCCCATCCTACACGACGTGTGAAATACTCTACTGCAGACAGATCGTCCTCAGAAGAGTGGCAGGTATCGACTCAGGTCGTTTATTCTGGCTGTTGACCTCAGCGATCGTGTCGGAACGCTGGGGACCCACAACGTTAACGGCGAAGGCTCGATTGATGAATACGTCTGATAACACGTACGGCTCGTTTGCGCTGGTCCGCGAGATGCTGCAGACAGCCGAAATTGTCGCTGACTTTGAGGCCCCCGGGTTGACCGAAATTGCTGCTGACATTGCCGGGTCAGGACGATTGATGATGACTGGTGAGGGATCAAGTCGAATCTTTCCCGCGAAAAGCATCATGGCTCACGCCAGGCGGTGTGGCTGGGACATCACGCTGGCAACGGATGCCGGACACCAATGCTGCGAATACGACCTGGCGGGCTGGTCCGTTTTTGCATTGTCCAATTCGGGACGGACCGCCGAGGTCATCGGGTTGTTTCAACAACTGAGCGAGTCCGGGCACCGGAACCGTTACAGCTTGAGTGCCACTCCCGATTCTCCGCTGGAACAACTGGCCACACGGGGATGCGTACTGAATTGCGGCAAGGAAGACGCCGTGGCCGCGACGAAGAGCGTTGCGGAACAGGCCCTCTTCTACCGGTCGCTGCTTGAACACGTGGCCGGCACGCCCACTCTGGCCGACCGCCGCAAGGACCTTGCGGACCAGATTACGACCGCGTTGACGACGCAGATCAAACCGGAACTCGTCGAGCGAATCGCACGCGCGGGAACGATCTACTGGGCGGGTCGAAACGACGGAGTTTCCGAGGAGCTGACGCTGAAGACGAATGAAATCACTCGCAAAAAGTCAGACTTCCTGGAGGGAACTTACGCGGTTCATGGAATCGAAGAGGTGATGGACGCCGACGATGTTGTCTTGTGGGTCGAACCGCAGGCGAAGTCCGAGGACAAGTTCCGTGAAGTACTGTGCGACGGGGTGGGACTGGATGTGATTACAGTTGCGTCCCGCGAGACCAGCTTTCCCACCATTCAGATTCCTGACGCTGGCGACCTGGGCGAATTCGTCCAACTGGCGGCTGGCTGGAATATCCTCGTTGAGGTCGGGATCAATCTGGGAATCAACCTGGACGAGCCTGAGCGTGCCAGAAAGGTCGGCAATGAGTTCACCGGCTGATGCGTCGTGTCTTCGTTCAGGTCTCAAGGTCGCCTGTCTGCTCGGGCTGACTGTCGTGTCGCCTTTGTGCGCCCAAGCCAGCGATGATCAGGCAGCGACAGAGTGGTTTGAGGCCCGTATTCGTCCCGTGCTGCTCAAGCACTGTTACGAATGCCACTCCGCCGACTCGAAGGAAATCGGCGGGCGCTTGCGGCTCGACTTCAGGGACGGGTTGCTGAAAGGCGGCGAAAGCGGCCCGGCCGTCGTCGTGGGCAAACCGGACCAAAGCCTGTTACTGTCGGCGCTCCGCTATGAAGACCTCGAAATGCCACCCGACGGACGGCTGCCGATGACCGTCGTCGCTGACTTCGAACGCTGGATTCAACTGGGATTGACCGACCCGCGTCAGCGACCGGAAGACCAACCGGCTGCACCGACTGACAAAGAGCCCCCGCGTGGCACGGATTTGTGGTCAATCCAGCCTTTGCTTGATGTGGCTCCACCGAACATCGCCACCGAGTGGTCTGACAGCCCGATCGATCGGTTCATTGCCGCGCGTCATGCCGCGAAGAAACTCCGGCCGGTCGCGGACGCGCCGTCCGCCGTTCTCTTGCGCCGGCTGTTTGTGGATTTGACGGGTCTGCCTCCCACGTTCGCGCAGATTGAGCACTTCGAACAATCTTCACGACACGACCTGGAAGCGGCTTTGTCTATTCAGGTGGATCGATTGCTGGCATCTCCGCGGTTTGGTGAGCGGTGGGGGCGGTACTGGCTGGATGTTGTGCGGTTCGCCGAGTCGAACGGAAACGACCGCAACGTCATCTTTCCACACGCATGGCGGTATCGCGACTACGTCATCAGGTCATTCAACGATGACAAGCCGTTCGATCAATTCATCCGTGAGCAACTGGCGGGCGACCTGTTGCCGACGGACGACTGGCGACAGAGAGACGAACAGTTAATTGCGACGGGGTTCCTGGCAATCGGATCCAAGGTACTGGGAGAAGGCGACAAAGAGCTGTTCGCGATGAATCTCATTGACGACCAGATTGATGTCACAACTCGTGCATTTCTAGGTCTTACGGTCAGTTGCGCCCGGTGTCACGATCACAAATTCGACCCCGTGCCGACTCGCGACTACTACGCTCTTGCAGGCATCTTTGGCAGCACGCAAACGCTTTACGGTCCGATGACCTCGGCGAATCAATACGGCTTTGACCGGCCATTACAGCCGATTGGCGAACACGGACTTAAGCTGGATGAGCCGGCTCGGGAGTATCGCAAAAAGGTGGCCGAAGCGACGGCAGTGCGTAACAAGGCGAGGTCTGATCGCTACCGGGTGGTGCGAAAAAAAGCGGCTCTGGAAAACCGGAAGAAGAAGACAACGGACGCGGCTGAGGTTGAGAAGATCGATGCGGAGATCGCGCCGCTCGACGCAGAGATCGCCGAGTGGGACGAGAAGATCAAAGGTCTCGACGCGGACCTGAAAAAGCTGACCGACGCTCCGCCGGAATTTCCCGATTACTGCATGGCTGTCTGTGTCGCGGAGCAACCGGCGGACTGCGCCATTCGGATTCGCGGCGAGGCGAAGCGCAAGGGTGAGGTCGTTCCTCGTGGCGTACCGACTCTGTTTGAGCGAACGAACGGCGAACGTCAGACGATCGACTCGAAGCAGAGCGGTCGGCGGCAACTGGCTGAGTGGCTTGTCTCAGAGGGCAACGCGCTAACGCCGCGTGTTGCAGTCAATCGAATCTGGCAACGACTGTTCGGTGAGGGGATTGTGCCGACGGTGAACAACTTCGGATTGAATGGCAGGCGACCATCGCATCCGCAACTTCTGGACTGGCTGGCGAGACGATTTCAGTCCAATGGCTGGTCCATGAAGAAGCTGATTCGGGAGATCGTGCTCAGTCGAACCTACCGACTGGGCAGTGACGCCAGCTATTCCAATGTCGCAGTCGATCCGACCAACAGTCTTCTGTGGCGGGCAAACATTCGTCGCGTTGATGTCGAGGCTCTGCGCGACGCGATGTTGTCGGTCTCCGGTGAACTGGTTCTCGATCCGCCGCGCGGCTCCGTCGTCTCGACCTTCGAGGAACGCGAGTTTAATTCCCGGACGTTTCCGACGACCGAGCAGCTCGAATCGCCGAATCGCTCGGTCTACCTGCCTGTCGCGCGCTACTGGGTACCCGAGATGCTGGCGACCTTTGACTTCGCGGACCCGAGCCAGATCGTGGGAACACGCAGTGAGCGAACGATGCCGTCGCAGAGTCTTTTCCTGATGAACAGCGAGTTCTGTATCAATCGAGCCGCTCGGATTGCTGCCGAACTGACTGCGGGCGACGACACCGACACAGCCCGCGTACGCACGGCGTTTCGGCGTATCCTTCTGCGTGACCCGACACGTGTCGAAAGCAGTGCCACGCTTGCTTTGATTCGCGACCTTGACGCCGAGGCCGAGAGTGACGAATCACTCGGCTGGGAGGCGGCCATCCACGCGCTGCTGATCAGTGCTGAGTTTCGATACCTGCCGTGATTCTCCGGATCGGCGACTCACCGCTGTGCGACAGCAATCCCGGTGGATTCTGGCAGTTGGTTTGCGTGATGGCGTGATGAGCTGGCGTTCGTTCGTAACGGTTCGGCACATTGCCCGGAAAACGTCGTTACTGACGGTCTGACGGACTGCCACCGGATACTGCGGGCCGTGACGGAGTTGCTGCCGTTAACGTCGGCTCTTTCTGTTTGACCCTGGATTTCCGGCAGCCGTATACTCACCAAACGCTCATCTTCAAGACCTCTACCAGACGATTCGGACAATGGGCTGCGGCGACGATTGTCTGCCGTGATCCAACCTGACTCATCCCGTCAGTCTCATCCCACGCCAGCGCGGGCATTTCCCATGGTCACCAAACTCAGCAAGATCATGGTCGTCTTCATTGCGGCCACCAGCATTGCGTTTATGGGTTTCGCGATCGCGCTCAGTAATTCGGGACCGAACTGGCAGACTGAGATGCTCAATCTGCCTGACTATGCGTTTACTCAGTCGGCGGATGAGAATCCCACGTGGAGCGCCCGACGGCGCACGGGGGAAGATGCGGGCACCTCAGCCAATCTGGCCGACGTGATTGGACGGGCATACGCCGCTGAAACACAGCGGAATCAGGACCTGATCGATCCGCTTCAGCCGCAGATTGTTGCCTTGGAGCTGAACATCGGATCGCGGCAGATCAATGTCGAGACAGACACGAAAGGTATGGAAGCTCGTGTTGCTCAGTTGTACGCCGCGCGTGAGACTCTGCAGCAGAAGGTGAAAGCCATTGTGCTCGCGGCGACAGCCAAAGGTGAGCAGGCCAAGAAAATCCGTGAGGAAGCTGAACGTCGCCGCGGATCGGGTTTCCGACTGCTTCGGCAAAAGGAATCGATCGAAGCAGAGACGTTTCAGCTTGCTGAGCAACGACGTGTGCTGCTCGATTTGTATTATCAGATGGAAGGGCTGCGTCTGCGACTCGCGGAACGGGAACAGCAGCTCATTCGCGAGGGAGCGACGGTCTCGACGGCCACCGCCGGGGGTCCGGCGGAACCAGTGGATCAGAACGTTTCCTTTGAACAGGATTCAGACAGATGACATTCATCGGCAAGCTTCTGGTCATCATTCAGCTTGTGCTCAGCATCTGCTTCATGGCACTTGCGGGCGCTATCTTCACGCGGCAACAGACCTGGCAGGCGGCTACGGTGACAGCGCGTGAAAAGGTCGCCCAGTTACAGATAGCGCTGAATGAAACCGAGACAGTGCTCGATGCAGAAATCGACCGACTCAGTGCCGAACGTGACAATGCTGAGAACGGCAAGACAGCCGCCGAAAACAAGCGTGTCCAGGCCGAACTGAGTAATGACAACCTGCAGGACGACCTGGAAACGTTGAACCTGGAACTCACCACGCAGAAGGCCCTGGCCGACATCACGGCGACGGAAGCGACGATGCGTCGTGAAGAAGCGTTGACGATGCGGAATATCAATCAGCAACAGGCGGACGAGTTGAACAAGCAGAATACCCGCGTGCGACAGAAGGAAGATGAAAACTTCAACATGAACGTTGAGCGAAAAAGCCTGGTGTCCCGCTACAACGAGCTGCTGTCATCGGTTGCCGTGTATCGTCGTGTCCTGGCGAGCAATGGTTTCTCGACCGACCCGAAGGACTATGCCCGACAAAGTGCCCCGACTCCGCTGGTCTTCGGCGAGGTGCTGGAGACGAAGAAGTCCGCTCGCGCTGGTCGTGAATTGATCGAAGTCTCCATCGGAAGTGACGATGGTGTTCGCGAGGGGACTGTGCTGTATGTGTACCGAGTCGGTGACAGAAACAAGTTTCTGGGCCAGATTCGTCTTGAACTTGTCACTCCCGACCGGTCCGTCGGAATCGTTACCAGCCGCGCCAAGAATGGTGTGATCGAGAGAAAAGACTATGTCACAACCCGGCTCTAAACCGAAACCCGTACCCGACGTCTGGGTCGCGCTGCTGTTCGTCTCGACCGCAGCGTTGATTACCGGAGTCGTATTTCTCGTACTTGAGCTCAACAAGTACGACTGGGCTGTCGCGTCGGGCGCATAGCGTCGACAGGTTCCCGCGTCGCGGGGCCACGCCGTTGAGATGTTCCACAACGCCACGCTGACCCAGGTTGCGGCGGCATCAGCCCACACCACTCTCTCGACACGGTTCAGCGGGTCTATTCCAAAGCCCGCATCAATTGGTATGCGCGTGGTGGCGATTCCCCGAGTGCGTCGCCCACTGGCTGGGGCGGAGCGTCCTATTGTTTCCTTGAGTGCGTACAGCTTGTGATCGCCGGATCAGCAAAGAAGCTTCGGTTTGGCCGTCGGCGTCGATCGGACACGCAAAGAGCCCTGGCCGTCGACAGCATGACGGCCAGGGAAGCCAAACCGATGATGACTCTTTGCATCGCTCACTATCCTTTCAACAGGCGCGTGGCGTCGTCGTGTCCCGGTGCAGGCCAGCCGTATTCGCTGGCAGTGACGCGGGCCAGGCCGATCAAGTGGTTCCAGCGGAAGGCAGCGCGACCACTTTGGAATTCCTCAGTGACGGTCTGGTAATACTTCTCCGCGTGGAGAGCGCCGTCCTGGCTGACGGCGTACTTCAACAGAAGATCGAACACGGGTTGGGGAGCGTGTCCCTGTTCGCCGTAGAGTGCGACCGCAGCGGCGGCACCGGCCTGGTCCTGGCTGCGGATTGCCTGATCAGTTTCAGCAAGCAGCCCAGCCGGGTCTTTGCCACGCAAGCCTTCCAGCTGTTCGGCGAGCGGGTGCGGTTCGCGGCCAACGCCACCAGCCCGGCCAGCGGTGTGAAACGCTGCGGTGACCAAACTTGCCATGGTGTTACGGTGATTGCTGACGCGGGCAATGTTCCGCCAGGCGTTTGCAGCGTCCGAAGCGTGCACGCCGACCGAGTCGCCGTGGACGCTGCCCTTCAGTCGCTCGCAATGGCCTTTGCGATCGACGTCCTTCGCGCGTCCGGAATCACGCAGAACCAATTGGTTTGCCGCGAGCGCAATCGCCTCGCCGACGCTTTCTGGTGCAAATCCGTCGCCCAGCGCTGATGCGACCGCCTCGGCCGCCTGCTCGCGGCTACCGGAGAAGACGGCGTTCGTCAGTTCGGTAAGCCACTGGTCGTCACCGGGCTTTGTGCCCGGCTTTCGGCTGATCAGTTTGTACTCATCGAGCATCCTGGGCAACGTCGTGCGAATCGGAAGTTTTCCGTCTCGCTTGGGACGAATCCAGTTGTTTTCCTGCTGCACGCAATAGCGGACTGACTGTCGCAGCAGCGTATGAGCATGCTGTTTACCCGTGAGTCGCAACACATCCCAGGACCGCCAGGCGAGTGCTACGCGATGCACGTTGATGTCGTCATGCACGATGTGTTGCAGAGCGTTGAAGGCATCCGCGGGATCGCCTTGCGACAGTCCGTAAAACGTCTGCTCGGCATCGTCCATCTTTCCCGTGCGCATCACAGCTTGCAGGTGTTCGCCGCCGCGCTCGTGGGTCAGCGCTGCGCCGCTGATCGGCTTGAGCACTTCGGTTTTGCGACCTCCGTGTTGCTGAATCCGCTCGGCATTGCGGTACAGAACTTTGAGTACGGGCAGCGCCTCTGTGCCTTTCGGCATTCGCTGCGACATCTGCCACGCGGGCATCAGAGCCATGATCGTGTGAAAGCCAATGTAGTCCTGTCCGCCAAAACTCCGTGCGTTGGCCAGCGCTCCTGAGGCGACCAGCGTCTTGAGTTCAACGCCCGACCGGATCTTCTCGACCAGAATCGGCTGCAGCTTGTCCGGCGGCGTGTCCTGCATCAGCCCGACCAGCGGCTCCAGCGAACCAAACGTCATCCGCTCATCAGAATCGTCCGCCAGAGCCGGTGCCAGCCCGAGGTCAGACGCCATTGTCGCCCCGACACTGGCCACCAGCATGCCCTGTCCAACGCTTGCAAGAAACTCGCGACGATCGTGTCTGGACATGTCGAATCTCCATGGTCTGAGTGTGTTAGCGAAAATGACTTGCGGTCCGAGAGAGGCCACAACGTCGCGCGACGCGTGCTTCCCGGTGGCAGATTTATTCTAACGCGGAAGTGTTACTCTTTAGCCTCAAGAGTGCTGGATTGGCCAGCAGCGAGTGCCTCACGGTGTCCCGTATCCGTAGGACCACGAACTGGCACAGTCCGCTACTGACGTGGCGATTCCAGAATGTGCGGCCACGAGAACTCCTGCGACTTCTGTGCAACCAGTGGTTGACGATTCTGTCGGCGCCGAATTCTGATTTCGGCGTCGAGCGGTCATTCAATCGCGACAGTCAACACGCCACGCGTGCGCCCGCGCAGATCTCCATTTCCATTTCTTAGACGCAGGTCAGGAGCCGCGCAGCTTGACGTCTGTTGACTTCACTGGTATCGACCAGTTTGTGACGAGTGCAACAAGGTCATCACAAATCTGAAAGGACGGCAGGCATGAACAGGGGAATCCTCGTCGGTTTCGGAGGTGCCGCCGCGCTGCTTGTTGTCGGCGCTATCGTGTTCAAGTCCGGGGGTGAACCGGAACCGGACCAGGTGCCGGACAAATCGGTCGTCAAAGTGGACGCCGATCAACCATCCGAGACCGGCAGCGAAACCGAGCTGGTCGTCGATCTGGGCGCAGCCGTCCAGGTGCCCGCAGATGTCTCGGCCTTCTCGTCGACGATGAATCTGGTCAGCCGTTGGCAGGACGTGTGGGAAAGTAACGCCGTACAGAACCTGTTGTCGATTCCCACTGTGCAGCAGATGTGGATGCAGGCACAGCAGCATCCGGTTTACGCCAGTTTCATGCAGACAGCCACCACTGACCCGCGTGCCGTTGAAGGCCTGTCGATTCTGCACGAGGCACTATCGACGGAAGTCTTCGTCTGTACCGGATCGGACCTGCCTGAGGTCTTTCAGGCCATCGGCGAACTGCAAGGCGAACTGACTCTGATGCGTTGGAATGCGGGACTTGCTGGTGTCACGGGAGGTTCAGTCGAAGACGTCGACAACGCCGAAGCTGTGAATCGGATGATCGAGGCCGTGGTGACCAACCAGGATCGATTGAAGCTGCCGTCCGTGCTGATCGGTTTTCAATTAACCGACGCCGATCGAGCGACGCAGTTTCTGGATGACTGGCTGGCTCAGGTTGATGCGCTGCCTGTGGGCGCAATCGAACAGCGACAGATCAAAGGCACCACGTTTTACGTCTTCGAAGCCTCCGGCGACGACGTGCCTCCACCCATGATGGAGCAGGTGACGGCCGCACTGGCGTCCGCTCAGGTGACGCCCGACGCGAGTCAGCGACTGCAGGACTTCGTCCGCGGCCAACGCATCAATATCGCGGCGGGTGTGCTTGATGATTACCTGATGCTGTCACTCGGCAGCGACACATCGCTGCTCGAACAATGGGGCGAAGGCGAGTCGCTGGCGTCCACGAAAATGCTTGATCCACTGCTGGCACGTTACAAAGACGGCCTCGCGTCGATCAGTTACACCGCCGCCAGCATGGCTGCCCAGCCGCTGACATCGGAAGACTTCGAGAATATCGCCGGCAATCTGCTGGCGATGGTGCCGCAGGGCAATCTGCCGCCCGAGTTGGACGAACGCTTGCGAAAAGACGCGCGGATGCTCGCCGGTGAGATCGCCGCAACGGAATCGCACTCAACGCTGGCATTCAGCTTCGATAACAAAGGCATCGAGTCCTGGAGTTTCGGCGGGCCGTTTCCGTCGTCCCTGGACGGTTCGCAGCCGCTGTCAGTCATGACGCATCGCAGCGAGCAGCCGATTCTGCTTTCGGCAGCACGCGCAACAAAGAGCCCTGACAGTTACGACCAGGCCGTGAAGTGGATGAAAATCGCCTTTGGCTACTTCGAAGAATTCGGCGTGCCCAATATCCCTCCCGATGAACGGGAGCGGTATGACGGTGTCATGGCTATTGCCTTACCGTTTCTCGAATCGATGGATGCCGCCACGCGCGACCATCTCGTACCGGCAGTCGACGGGACACAGTCCGTGTTGCTGCTCGACGGTCACGGTGAATTCGCAGGTCCGCCTGAACAGGAGCCGCTGCCTCAGCCAGTGCCCGTGCCGCGACTGGGCGTGGCCATTGAACTGAACGATGCCGAGCAGTTCAAACTGGCGATCTCCAGTTACACCGACGCCACTCGCAAACTGCTGGATGACATCCGGGAACTCGAACCAACAGCACTGCCACCCCAGGTCGCCATCCCCGATCCACAGACACGATCACTGGCCGGCGGAACGCTGTACTACTACCCGCTGCCCGTCGAGCTGGGTCCCGACGCGGCACCGTGTGCCCTGTTGAAAGATCGCCTGCTGATTCTCTCGTCTTCAACACGTCTGGCCGAGGAAATGACCGGCGAGCGGCCCATGCTGACCAGTCCGGTCATCGCACTCGACAAGTCGGCCGGTTCCGTGCTGGTCCTGGAGCTGACTGAGGTCTGGGACTACTTCCACCGCGTCGGCAACGCTGCCGCCCTGGTGATGAATAGAAGAAATTCCCCGGCCGCTCAGCAACGGGTTAACATGATGAAGATGCAGAGTGACGTCGTGATTCGTTCGCTGAGCGCCCTGCGCAGTTACCACAGTGCAACGACCGAAGAGAACGGCCTCGCCGTTAATCACTCGTGGTTCCATATTGAGGACATCGCTCGTTGAGAGAGTTCACGCTGCTTCTGGCCGTATTGTTCGCCATGTTCATGACATGGCGAGGCTACCGCCGAGGCGCGCTGGCAACCGTGGCGAGCTGGATCCCGTCTCTTCTGACCCTGCTGACGTTGATCGTCGTGTTGTGGCGTGAGCCGGAACAGCTTTCCGCGACTCTACTGACTGCAGCAATCGCGGCGGCGGTGGTCTTCATTGCAGCTACGTTGGCAGTCCGTGCCTGTCACACGCGGTTACAGAACGGCCCTGATTCAATCAAGCCAGATAGTGAATCGCGCCGCTGGTCGTGGTGGTGCAATCATGTCGCCGGTGCGGGACTGGGTCTGTTGTGGTCAGCGACGTTCTGCATCGGCATCGCCTGCCTGGGCAGTATGCTGCCATTCATTCACTCCCTTGAGGCACAAGTCAAAGTTGAGCAGGAAGCCATCGAAGAGCCTCCCCTGTGGGTCACCTCACTCAGCGAGACATGTCGCACGATCGCCGACGTGTCCAAACTCGCGGTACTCGACCATGTCCCGCGCCTTCGTGAGTACGGTCACGAGGTCCGCTCGCTGGTCACAATTCTCAACGCCTCGCCAGACGACCTGAAACGAGTCGCCGAACAACACGGAATCACGGAACTCGAACACATCGCCATCGTGCAGACGGCCCTGGAAGACAAGCACTACGCCGATCTCTTCCTGCAGTTGAAAGGCGGCGACATCACAGTGGTGACCGAGCTGCTCGACAGCTCCATCACCCGCGACCTGATCACCTGCCCGGAAATCCGCGAGCTGGCGCAAACGCTCACGCCATCGACTCTCGCCAAAGACCTCGCGACACCGACTAAAGAGCCCTCGCCATAAGAAGCCGGCCCGGTCATGTGCCCGTTGGCGCAATGCGTACCAGGCTGACCGACAACAGTTACCGGCAGAGTGGCGTTGAGTGACACGGCTTCGATGACTACTTGCCGTTGGTCAGCGTACTCGGGACTGCCCCGTCTCCCGTGGGTTGGCCTCCGAGCACCCAGGCCAGATTGAAACGCGCGACGGTGGAACCGCCCTTTGGCCCGCCTTCGAAGTGGAGGTAGATCGAGCCCTCCGTCTTCGTGCCTGGACGGCCGGATGTCAGTGACGAATACGCGTGCCGGCCTTCAAACACGAGTCGTTTGATCGGCCATGTCTTACCGCCGTCGAAGCTCGCCCACACAGTTCCATGGTCACGACCACTCGGACTATCACAGTTGCTGTAAATGAGGATGTCCTGACGACTGACTGGAATTCGGGTCAGCCCGCCCATGCATCCATAGTTGGTATTCTGTGGTCCATCGGGCAGCGCGTCGCAGAAGGTCAGGTCATTCCAGGACTGACCGCCGTCGCTACTGACAGCCGTCCAGCGTCTCCGTGGATTCTCACCTTCCGGAGCCCAGTGACGCCGTGAGTTGTAATACACTGTTCCGTTGGACAGCTCGGCGATTGTTGCTTCCCCCGTCCCAAAGGCCGGGAACGGTTCGCTCGTGTGCCAGGACTTGCCACCATCGTCGCTGTAGATCGCGTTGGTATAATGCTGCGGCCATTTGCTGCGATCGTTCTTGCCGGCGTAATACCGTGAAGGCCGGATCAACCTTCCCTTGTGCTCTCCATGACGCAGTGTGATCCCGTGTTCGTTCATGTGCATCGATGGCATGTGCCCGTCTTTGTCCGGGTGGATCCTGACTTCCTGAACCTTCCAGCTGCGGCCATCGTCAGTGCTGCGATACACGGTCAGCGGTGCCGGCGGATGACGTTCCTCGACAAACGCAATGATGTTGCCGGTCGATTCGTCAACGGTCAGTCCACCCGACTGCAACCCGGGTTTCCCGATCGTGATGGTTTCGCCCCAGGTTTGTCCGCCATCGTCACTGCGTCGAGCCCGAACGCTGCTGGTACCCCATGTCGCCAACAGCGTGCCCTTTGTCGTCACGACAATGTTGGGAAACCGTTCGCCACTGAAGACCTGCTGCAGTTCCAGCCGGGCCTCGTCAAGAAATGGCTCGAGCGGACCTTCGAGCGCTTTGTCCTCGCTCAGTGCGGATGTTGCCCAAACAGGTCCGGCCATCAACGCAAAGACCATCGCAACGTGGAGTCTCATAGCACAGGCTCACTGTCAGAAATGTAATGAGTATTGAAAACCGAGTCTCGACATTCCAGCGGCCCAGCAGCGATCCGTCCAGCGACGGCGGACTGGCCGGCGTTGACGCAACGTCAGTCCCCGCGCGGTGCTCCGTCGGTCGCAATGGGTCGACGGATCACCACGTTTCGGTACCAGACCTCCGCACCGTGATCGGTCAGCATGATGCGGCCCAGGCGATTGCGTCCAAAACCTGAGTCGCCGGAAAACTTGCTGGAAGCGACTCGTTTGTCCCACTCTGGACTCCCGACTTCCGCAGACATGATTTTGCGACCGTTGACCCAGTGTTCGATGTGATTGGCGCTGACAATGATCCGGCTGGAATTGAATTCATCCGGGGGATTCAGCTTCATCTCTGGGGCAGGTTCGAAAACTGCATAAAGCGAACCAGTGCTGCCGCGTCCCAGAGTCTTGCCTGCTTTGCCATCGTCAATGATCTGAAATTCGCAGCCCAGCGTTTTCTTCCCGTACTGTCGAACGCGGTACTTCAGACCACTGTTGCCCTGGGCCGCGATCTTCCATTCGAACGACAGATCGAAGTCTCCGTATTTTCGCGCAGGCGACGATCAGTCGATCATCGACAAACGCTGATGCGTTGGGTTCCAGTCCCGAATTCCAGCGTGGTAAGATGTTTTTGCGGCTTCTGAGACAAGCTCATGGGCCAGAGCCACTTCGCGGCGGTTCGGTCGGGATTGAGATTAAGTACCTGACCAGGAACAAAACGGTCAAGCAGTAGGCGGATTTCTCCGAAATCCGCACGGGGCAGGTCCCGATTTCGGAGAAATCGGGCTACGGCTCAGGCACGGCCTGCTTCACAGTGTTGTCCCTGGACTGGTACTATGAATCCTGTGACGACGTGTTGGTCGATCTCAGGATCGATCGGCCTTTTGACGTTCATCGGGGCAACGATGGCGGCGGAACGAGGGGAAGGCTCAAGCCATTCTCTCCGTTGCTTCGCCATCATCCGTCGGATGTGTTTGCGTATTTGAAGTCCTGCAGAATCAGTGAGGCTAACCGATGACAGACCAGGAACTGGCGCAACTCAGCCGTCAATTGAAATTCATGGCTAAGTAACGTGAGCAACGCTGCCAGTGGTCTCACGGTCTCGGAGATCGATGTACCTGTCCCTGAGTTCTTTGACTGGAAGGCAGCGAAGACCTGGGCGGAGCAACTCGCGGAAGTCGTGCAACGAATTCGATCAGAACAGACCGACTCGTCTGCAGATGAAACGCGCGACGATCTGGGAAATCTCACGTCGTGGCAGTCTGATACCGCTGAAAAGCCCACGAAATCATCGAAACCCGGCGATTCGACGGACTTCGACGAAACGCTTGATGAGCGTAGGCACCCTTCCGGCAAAGGGTCGAGCACAGACAAGGCAACCGAAAACTAATTGCCTCGCAGTGTGCTGACGATCGCTGTGCGACTGGCCTCGCGTACGGCAAACAGTGCGGCTGCCATACCGACCACGAAGACAACGACAAGCAGTTGAACTCCGTCGGTCCATGGAGTGTCGGCTCCGGCGCTCTGCAAATGTGGCAACATCGCCAGGAGCGCACAGATGGCTCCCGCTGCCAGGCCCCAGACAAGCAGCATGGCATTCTCGGCCAGGACCATGATCGCAAGACCGCTGTTGCGGAACCCGACAGCGCGGAGCAGTGCCAGTTCGGATCGTCGCTCAACAACATTACGCAGCATTACTGTCGCCAGACCCAGCGTGCCCAGCAGCAGGCCCAGGCCGCCGAGTGATTGAAATGTCGACAGGTACGTATTTTGTACGACAAGGAAGGCCGCGATGCGGTCGACCACTCGCTCGGCGTCGAACCCGTAGGGCGTCAGTGATGATTCGAAGACGCGCGACAGACGGGTAATCTCTTCGTCGGTGAAATGTCCCACTGCTTTGACACGCGCATCGCTGGCACCCGTCAGGAAGTAACGGAACCCTGACTGCTCGGGGAACAGCGTCTGGAAACCTTCGTCCGACATCAGCAGAACACCTTGGAGCACGCTGCTGTCCAGCATTCCCACGACGACAAGTTTCTGTTCCGTGCCGGGTAAATCGATCGTCGCTCCAAGGCCTTTCTTGAGACTGAACATCAGCGTATTCATGTCGCCGAGGACCGGGATGTTTCCGTCTTCCCGCGTTTCCGTGAGGAGTTTCCAGTAGTCGGCCTTGCGCTGATCGACAAAGCGGAAACCACCACGTTCGACCAGAGTGTCGGGCACGCCAAGGATCGTCGGCAGTTGCGTCTGGTACAGGTTCAGGCAGCTCGCGTTTTCTCCCGGTCGAACGCGAAACGCATACGTGACTGATTCGTTGAGCAGCTTTGCTTCGGGTGAATCGGCCGCGACGCCGAACGCGAGTTCGTCTCGACCATCCGCCGTATTCAGGTCGCCGCGTGTGATCGGAGTCGTTGTTTCCGCGACCAGAGCAAAGCCGCCGTTCCCGGAATTCACATCCGGCTGTTCGACTCCCGGATCGCGACGCCCCGCGGCTACCGCGACGATTACAAAGGTCGCTGATGCAATCAGGCCGGTCGACAGCACACTCCGCGACCGATGCCGGGCAGCATTACGAAATCCCAGACGGCTCGTTCCGGCGAGTCCTTTGCCACGGACAGCCGAGCCGTGATCACCAGACAACCAGGCAGAAAGCTGAAAGACGGCGCTGGTGAGCAGCGTCATTCCAACGACAAAGAACGCCACGACCTGCCATGTGAGTCCGGAGAACGCTTCGCTCGACGGAATCAATCGCGCCACGCCTGCAACGACCACGACCAGAGAGACCACGAATCCGATGCGAGCCCATTTCCGGCGTCGGGCGGCGAATCGTTCGGTGTCGGCGTCCGTTGTTACAGGTTCTGTGCTGCCAGCCAGTAGCTGACAAGTGCTGATGTCCTTCAGACCTCGTAAGGCAAACAGCAACGCGATCAGCGCGACGAATACCGAGATCGCGAAGCCGGCTGTCAGGCTGAGCGGAGTTACAGACACGTTCAGAAATTGACTGCCGATGGCGCCGCCCCACCAGTCGGGTGACTTGAGGGCGAAGATCATCAGATCAGCATACGCAACGGCGGCGAAGCATCCGATTAAGCCACCAACGACGGCGACGACCATCCCTTCAATCAGAATGAGATGCCGCACCTGCTTCTGGCCAAATCCAACCGCTTCCAGCAAGCCGATGCTGGAGACACGCCGCTCGACGCCGAGTCGGAACAGCAGCCCGATCAGAATCATCGCTGACGCAATCACAAAGAAGCTGAAGCCCACAAACAGACCGGTGAAATCCGTTGTTCCACTGGCGGCTTTGACTCCGTTGTACTTGACGGGCTGGAAGACAAAGCCGGTTTCCTTGGAGGTCAACTGCTTCAGGAATGCGGCGACAAACCGGTCCCGCGAGCTGCCGATGTCTTCGTCGTCCAGCGGTGCGATGCGAACGGATGTCAGACTGCCGTATCGGCTTTTCCATAACTCCTGAGCCGTGCCCAGCGACACAAACGACTTTGGAAGCGGGCCATACTTTTCCCAATAAAGGTCGTCGCGTTTCGTGACGCGACCGATGTCCATGTCGAACGGTCGCTTCCAGTCCTGGAAGTTTCGCGCGTCCGTGATCCCGCGCACCTCGGGAGTGATTCCGCGATCGACTGCGGTGACGGAATCATCCAATGGAACGATGGCCCGCACTGTGAGTTCGATTTCCTCTTCCGGAAGTTCGCCGTGCGACCCCACCAGGTGATACCGGACCACGACGGTGTCACCCACCGACACCTTCAGGCTCTCGGCAACCCAGTCGTCCAGCACGATGTCCCGTTCACCAATCGCTGGCGCATCGGCTCCGGCCGGGAACAACGGACCAAACGGTGCCTTACTGACCTCGTCCGGATCGATGCCGGCCACGATTGAATACAGAGAGTAACCCGCGGGGGCCTCGTCCTTTGGATCGCCAGGTTCGACGTTCGGATTGATCAGTTCGTTGATGAGATACACAAGTGACGAAGATGTCGGCCAACCGAATTCCTCAGCCGTTCGTCTGCTCGCCTCGGCGAATGCGTCTTCGAGGATCATCTGCTCGCTCTCGATAGCGACATAGCCTCGGTCCTGCTCACCGCCATCACCGGCCGACTCGATCGTCGGGATCACAGCTCGCAGATTGAGGTCGTCCATCGACACCGACTCGCTCAGCAGCTTTGTGGCCTGTTTTGCAGCGTCTGCTGCTGAATCACCAGTTCGATCCTGTTCGTCGGCCGAAGCAGCAAACAGTGCATTCACACGAGCTGGTTTGCCATCAGGAAAATCCCGCGAGCGACGCACGGCGTCCAGACCGACCGCCGCCTGCAGTTCATCCAATGCCACGAAGACGGTCAGCGGAAGCTGCTGGCCTGGATTCAGATCGAAGCGGCCGACTCCAGATGTCTCGGGCAGAACCTTGCTGACGGTCACGGCAAACTCGGCGGTGTCCTGATCCTCGATACCGCCCAGCAGCGTCTCTTTCGGAATGGTCGCCGGCAATTCGAGCCAGAGCCGCAGTTCATCGCCTGGGCTTGCGTTGATCTGACTCGCAACGCGGTGACTCAACACGATTTCGTCGCCGCTCGGGATGTCGTCCGGGCTTAACTCGCTGAGCTGCGCAAAGTCCTCATTAACGCCGTAAACACGGATCCCACCAGCACGGTCAACCACTGTCCCGTCGGACTCATCGCGTACGAGTGCAGCGTCCATGATCAGGGCCGGCACGACCGCCTCGAAGCGGTCGCCCGTACTTGCAGCAGCCGACACAGAATCGACAAGCGTCTGTGTGAAGAACCGTGAGGTGGTGTGCAACGCATGATCGACTCCGCCGAGTCGATCAAGGCTCATCTGCCGCAGGCTTTGCCGGACGGAATCGCCCACAACAAGAGCACCTGCGATAACGGCCGTGCCGGCGATCACGCCGAGCAGCACGGCGACGTGTGTGCGCCAGTAATGTCGCAGGCTGCGAATGACGAGGGTGGATTTCTTCATGACGGAGTTCCAGGCTGCCGTTTCCGATGATGTTTCTTGCGAATCTGTGAGGCGTGAATGTTAGGCGCGATACTGGCCAGGTGAAGCGACGACACGATTGAGAGTCTTCCATCGTCGGGCATGCGCGCCGTGCGCGCGCATCGTAGGATGGGCACTCCTGCCCGTCCCGGCACCGGCAATGGACGGGCAAGAGTGCCCATCCTACTCTTGGTTGCGGCTCTGCCGCTTTGGGAGAGGCAACGATGGGGATGGACGCTGTCGAACTGGTCATTCGGCTGGAGGAACAGTTCGAAATTGAAATCAGCGAGGATGAGGGGATCTACCTGTTTCAGTCACCGCGCGAGGTGATCCGACTCGTGACTTCACGGCTTTCCGGTGAAATCCTGCCAATACCGGACACGCACGCAATGATCGAGCGAATCAATGCGGCACTGAAGAGCCTGCCGGATTACCGCCGACGCTGGTTCCGTCAGCAACTCGAACACCAGTTTCCTGCGGAACGTCGCGACCAGAACTGGCTGGATTTCGGTCAGGCTCTGGGCGTTGAACTGCCTCCACTGGAACCACAGTCGTCAGGAGTGCCCCGTATCCCGACGAGTTGCGCCAATCACATGCGTTTGATGTTCTGGATGATGGAACAACGCCCCGATTGTGTCGTCTGGAAAGCAAAGGCCGGTCAAACCACGGCACCGGACAACGCATCGGAATGGAACGCGGCGAGCATTCAGACCGCCGTATTTCAGACGATCAGCGAGGCGCTCGGGCTTGATCCAGACGAGATGACACTCGACTCGGACATGGTCGAGGATCTCGGTATGGATTACTGAGCTGAACGACGCGGGGAATTGCCGCTCGGCTTACTCGTGCGGCGGGGCAACGGGACGGTGACGGGTGATCTGGGCTTTGAAGTCGCCCAGACTCTGCCAGTGCAGCGGCTGATTCAGGTCGACTTCGGCAATCGCCACGGTTCCCCATTCAGTCGCCTGAGCGAGTGGCTTGCCGTCGTGACCATAGACCGCCGAGATCATCCAGTTGGAGGACACGTCCGTGTAGGTGCTGCTGATCACGTATGTGTGATTCTCGCAGGCGCGGGCGGCTCCCAGCATCGGATTGCATCCCCACACCGGCCAGGCAATGACCTCTGCGCCTCGGTTACTTAGCTCACGAGCGACTTCCGGGAAGAAGCCGTCGTAGCAGATCATCATGCCCACTTTGCCGAAGCGTGTGTCAAAGACCGGGTAGTCTTTGCCCGGCATGATTCCACCTTCAATCTCGCCCCGCGGCAGCGTGACCTTGCGGTACTTGCCGACGATTTTACCGTCTGGACCCAGCAACACCGAGACGTTGTAAACCAGATGACGGTCCCGCTCGAACAGCCCCGCGACAATGTACATGTCGTGCTTCTTTGCCAGCTCTCCAAAATACTTTGTCGACGGACCGGGGACCGATTCGGCCACGTCGACGTACTTCAGACCTGTCCCGAAATACGTCAATGTTTCGGGCAGGACGACCAGGTCGGCCTTCTGTTTCGCGGCCTCGGCGATCAGCGGAGCGAACTGCTCACGTTTGTCCTGCGGAGTCTTGCCGTCACGCGGACGGTGATGAATCGTCGCCAGCCGGACGATGCGTGGTTCGGGAGCAGCGATCTGACTCAGTGAGACGTTCGCCCACTCGACGGATGAATTCGGCGGTCCCCAGCGAAAGTGCAATTCGATCAGTGCCTGTGTGGCTTCGCCTGGCACGTGATAACTGGCAGCGACTTCCGTCCAGCCATCTTTTTCGGTCTTGCCGTCCGGCGGGAACTCGGGCTCGGACCGCGGTCGTTCACCCGGTCGATAGGAAGCGAATGACGGCTTGTCATGGCGGACCCTCTTGCCCGCATCGTTCAGCCACTGGATGCGCGCGACTCCCGTACGGCGGATCAGGTCGATGTTGTGTGCGCGGCGCACGGCTGAGAAGCGGTAATGCTGGCCGCCCTCGACCTTGACGGTCTTCTGCCAGAATCCCGCGAGCCCGTCACGGTCATCAGCTCGGATCACGAAAGCGCCTTTGCCGTCAGGACCACCACCGGGGAGCCAGGCGAATTCGGGGCGGATTTCGTCACGTGGAGCACTCGGTGACCAGCCCTCCGGTGCCGGTTCTCCAGCGAACGTGAGGCCGGGGAGTACAGCCAACAGCATTGTCACACTGAGAAATGCCTTCATGAGTTTGAATCCTGGATGAAGTGATTCATGTGTGCCGGACGGCTCGTCGATCCACGATACCGGAACTGTCCGCAATTCGCACGAGGTGCAGCACTTCGGTATCGTTCCCTCAATTCAGCGTATTCCGTATTGAGGCGACCACGTGTTTGTTGATCAGATCGAGTTGTATTGCCGCGCTGGAGACGGCGGAAACGGGTGCATGAGTTTCCGTCGTGAGGCGAATGTTCCTCGCGGTGGGCCGGATGGCGGCGACGGTGGTGACGGCGGTCGTGTCATTGTCGAAGCCGATACCAACGTGTCAAATCTGGCTCACCTGATCGGGCACAAGCACTGGACTGCCGAGCGGGGCCAGCATGGTCAGGGCAAGTTGAAGACAGGGAAACGCGGTGTCGATGCTGTCATTCGTGTTCCGCCGGGGACGCTCATCTACGATTCAAAGCGCGGCAATCTGCTACGGGATCTGGCGGTCGACGACTCGATCACTGTGGCTGCCGCTGGACACGGTGGGCGAGGAAACAAGCACTTTGCGACTTCCATCAATCGGGCTCCACGCGATTACGAACCAGGCGGAGAAGGGGAACACCGCAATATCCGACTGGATCTGAAACTGATCGCGGATGTCGGGCTGATCGGAAAACCGAACGCGGGCAAATCGACTCTCCTCAGCCGCATGACGCGGGCCAATCCCGAAATCGCCAACTATCCGTTCACGACAAAGTACCCGAACCTGGGCATGGTCCGGATCGGGTACGACCAGCAATTCGTGATTGCCGACATCCCGGGTTTGATTGAGGGCGCACACGAAGGCGTCGGCCTGGGGCATGAATTCCTGCGGCATGTCGAGCGGACGCGTGTCTTCGTGCATCTGGTCGAACCGACTCCAATGGACGGCAGCGACCCCATCGACAACTACCGGAACATTCGTGACGAACTGTTGCTCTACGATGCGGAGCTGGGACAACGTGCGGAACTGGCCGTGGTCACCAAGTGCGAACTGCCCGATGCCCAGGCCGTGGCGGAACTGCTCAGTGAAGAATTTGGCGGGCCCGTAATGCAGATTTCCGCCGTCACCGGTAAAGGACTACCGGATTTAACGCAGGCCATTCTTAAGATGCTTGGCGACGAAGAGGACGAGGACGACTGGAAACCACCGGAGAAACGGAGTTATGAGTAACGTCCGGCAAAGCCGCAAAGCGGCAACATGTGACCGCCTGGAACGCAAGCCCCACATGAGATTGGGCCGTAAAGCGGCGGCAGGTGGACGACACTGCATGCGGCACTCGCCGTCGCGACTCGTTCAGACAGCAACACATGCCGCCACTTCGCGGCGCTGGACTTCAACGTCCTCACGTTTCCTGGGGCTTGCGCCCCAGGCTATTGCATGTCACCGCTTCGCGGTTGTACTCGTTCTGACATGCCTGGTCACCACATCGGCTTGGGCTCAGCCGGCTGATTCCGGCGCGACTCTGGTCACCGTCAATGGAACCGCAATCACCTCTGGTGATCTGGAGTTTCTTTATCTGGCTCGCGGGGTCAAAGCTGAGTTGCGCGAATCGGTTCGCGAGCGTTACATCGAACAGCTTGTCGATCGCACTTTGCTGAAAGAGTTTCTCGCCAGCCGCAAAATCGTGCCGGCGAAGTCCATCCTCGACGATCGCGTCCAGCGAGTTGAAAAACTCATCACGCGTGAAGGGCTCGAGTTTGGCGACGTACTGAAGTCATTGGGCTACACACGCAAATCATTCCGCGACGAAGTCGCTTTGCCTCTGTCCTGGCGAACGCACGCGCGGCTGGTGATCACAGATGCCACGATCGAACGCTACTGGAATGATCACCGCGCCGAGTTCGACGGCACAGAAGTTCGAGCAGCCCACATCGTGAAACGCATCCCGAAAGACGAGAACGCCGACATCGTCAAAACTCTCCAGGCGGCACTCGTCGAAATCCGTAAGCACATAGCGGCAGGCACGTTTTCATTCGCCGACGGGGCAAAGGATCACTCGGACAGCCCCAGCGGCAAAGACGGTGGCGATCTAGGGGCCTTCGCGTATCGCGGACGCATGCCCGTCGAGTTTTCGCGAGTGGCGTTTGCCCTGAAGACCGGCGAAGTCAGCAAGCCGTTTCAGACACGCTTCGGTCTGCACCTGCTGACCGTGACCGAGATCATTCCGGGTGACCTGAGCCTGGAAGACGCTCGTCCGGAAATCTTCCAGCACCTGTCGTCCGAGTTGCAGAAGCGGTTACTCGCACAGCTTCGAGAGAAGGCCGAAATTGTTCGCACGTCCGACGAATAATTGTCACCGTACTGCCCGAAGGCGTACGTGCAGCTACTGGTCGAGCCCTGTGAAACCGTGACATGTCATCGAGTCGAGAACCAGTAGACGAAAAAGACACTGATCACGACGCACTGGGCACAGATGATCCAGAATTCGAAGACCGGAAGGAGTACGATCATGTTGCATCCCGGCGACGGTCGATCGAACAGCATCACGAGTGTAAATCCGACAGTCAGAATCAGCCGTCCCACGCAGATTGCCATCGTCAGGAGACATAACACAAGAGACGCCCGTCTGTGGTGTCCGAGTTTCCGGGCGACGAATTCGTGGGCAACATAGGGCGTGGTCGCCACGATCACGATGAGGCAAAACGCTGGCGAACCGTCGAACGCGTCGGTCGTAAGACAGAGCGTCGTGATAACAAGTGCGATGTCACAGCCGAGTCTGGAAATTGAGCTGGCAAGGCAGGGCCGGTCGATGCTCTCGTTCATAAGAAACGTGAGATGCAAACGGCGACTGAAATATTCCCCGTAAGACCGAGATTCGCACGGCGGCGGTAGATCGCTGCACACCAGAAAACGCAGCGCCAGGGACTATTCGCTCCACGCGCGGCGCAGGAATTCGACGACGTTGCGGTACATCAATCCTTCGATGTCTTCCTCTGAGTAACCGCGAGTACGCAGCAGCCCGGGGATGGTCTGCAGGTCGGCAATCGAATCCATATCCATGGGCGTCTGCTCCGTGCCGTAGCCGCCGTCCAGATCCGTGCCGATGCAGAGATGTTTCGCAGAACCAGCGAGCTGGCAGATGTGATCGATGTGCTCGCAGATTCGCTCGATCTTCAACTGGAATTGCTCGGGCTGACTTTTCAGATGGACCCAGCCGGGGGTCATCATGATCGCGTCGAATGCCGTGCCGAGCAGGCCGCCGCGTTCGACGACTGCTTTGATCTGGTCGTCGGCGAACTGACGATTCCACGGGGCCAGTGTGCGACAGTTCTGATGACTGGCCCACAGCGGACCTTCGTAACAGTCCAATGCATCCCAGAACGTTTCGTCACACAGATGCGTGACGTCGAGAATAATGCCCAGCCGCTGCATTTCCTTGAGCAGATCTTTGCCCGCCGGGTGCAGCGGGCCGACGTCGTCGGTGCCGTTCGCGTATCGGCCGGGACCGTAGTGAGCCGGACCTAAAGCTCGCAGTCCCTGCTCATAGCTGCGTTCCAGGTAATCGAGCGTGACGATCGAGTCCGCTCCTTCCAGGCTGAGCATGAATCCAATCGGCAGGTTGTTCGGCTTCTTCTTCGACTCAACGACATAGGGAGTCCCGTCGTCGCACGGTGGCGAGTTCTGCCACAGTTCGAGATGGGCATCGAGTTCCGCGCGGTTGCGAATCGGCGTCATTTCGCCGAACTCCGTCATGATGCGATACCACGCGAGCTGGCCCTGCGTTTGCGCCCACGCCTGCTCGGGAGAATTCCAGCCGGGCAACTTATGGAAGTACGACGAGTATCGGCCAATCTGAGTCGCCACACACAGGCCGACATTGCCCCGCCGCATCTCTGGAAAGCAGACCGTGTTATGGCCGCGATCGACCTTGTCGGTCATGTGCTGTTCCCAGCGACGAATCCGTTCCTGAGACCAGCGCAGGTCGCGGTTCCATTCCAGCGCGTTCATGGACAGGTCGAGGTGGATATCGAAAATCAGTGACTTGTCGCTCATGTCAGCCTTTCGGGGCGTGCTGTTTCGGCCGAGCCCAACACATCAAAGATTATGAATATTTGGGCATTACAGCTTTCTCTTCGCAGTACGTCGACCGACTTGGCCTGTCAGTTTGATCTGTCGCAATGACGACTCTTCACAACCGGGAGTCGTGTTTGTCAGGTATGTGCGTTCTGATAGCATCGCCCAGCCAGAGGATGGAAGCCCACGGTCGGGAGATTCAATTGACATACGCGAGCCATACAAGGAATGACAACAGTCGACTCAAGCGGCTGGTTCACCGGCGGCGACTGGTCGACGCATTGAACCTGGCCCGGCAGATTCCCGATCCCAGGAACATTGTCGACTTCGGAGCCGGTGATGGAGACGTCTGCTGCCATCTGGCAGATGTGTTTTCGAATGCCCGTCTGTACTGCTACGAACCCGCCGAGCACCTGCGGGCGGAAGCAGTCCAGCAATGCGCAGCCAGGAGCAGCATTTCTGTCGTCGATACCACTGATCATCTTCCCGACGGATGCGCCGACCTGGTTTTTTGCGCGGAAGTCTTTGAGCATCTGCCGCCGGCCGAAACTGATGCAGCGTTCGCAGAGATTCGCCGCCTCATTGGTGTTGATGGCCACGCCATCATCAGCGTTCCAGCGGAAATCTATCTGGCCGGCCTGGCCAAGGGGTGTTTTCGATTCCTGCGCCGTCGCGGGCAGTTCGACGCGCAGCCGGGGAATATTCTGAGAGCCTCCCTGGGGCTCAGAATCACCGATCGCCCGATCGGACAGATTGCAGCAGGACTCGCATACCACTTTCACCACACGGGATTTGATTACCGACAGTTCGAGCTACGGTTGTCTGAGGCTTTCACCGTGACTCGTTCTGTCGGGAGCCCGTGCCGCTGGCTTCCGTTGTGGATGAACTCCGAGGTCTACTTCGTCCTGAGGCCTCGGGCTGCGAGTACGCGGCGAGTCGCGGCGTGACTCCGGAACCTGGTGGTCGACGCAGGAATGACGCCTACTGAGCGTCGTTCCCAACGTCCCTGCCGGATGCCTGCCATGAAACTGTCGATTGTTGTACCGCTCTTCAATGAGTCCGAGAGTCTCATTCAACTTTGCCGCGAGATCATCACGGCCTGCTACGAAAACGACGTCTCTTTCGAAGTCATCTTTGTCAATGACGGTTCGACCGACTGCTCGTGGGCGGTCGTCAAGGAGCGTGGCCAACTCGACGAGCGAATCACGGGCATTCGTTTTCGCCGCAACTTCGGCAAGGCGGCGGCATTGACGGCCGGCATGCGGGCGGCCGATGGCCACCTCATATCAATGGATTTGGATGAGTGTGCATTACAACCAGGGCGGGCGCAAAGGTCGACCGACTCGGCGTGTGGAAAGGGGGAAGATATCACTCGTGGGCGGCTGCGACATTGATGCCCGACGCCGATTTCAGGACACTCAGCGCCCCGTACAACATCCGCCTTCCGCAGGTCCTGATCCCGCGCAGGAGTTTTGGCTATGAAACTCTCCGTCGTTATTCCCTTGTTGAACGAATCCGAGAGCCTGGTACAGCTTTGCCAGGAAATTATCACAAACTGTGACGAGCACGACATCACATTCGAAGTCATCTTCGTGGACGACGGCTCGACGGACAGCTCGTGGGCGGTCGTGCGGGAATGCACGAAGATCGATGAGCGGATCACCGGAATCCGGTTCCGTCGCAACTTTGGCAAAGCCGCCGCGCTAACCGCCGGAATGCGGGCCGCGGACGGCGAGTACATCATGATGATGGACGCCGACCTGCAGGACGACCCGGCCGAGATTCCGAACTTCATCGCTCGACTGGAAGAAGGCTTCGACGTTGTCAACGGCTGGAAGGAACGCCGGCTTGATCCGTGGCATAAGACGAAACCCAGCAAGGTCTTCAACTGGATGGTCGGTCGTCTGACTGGACTAAAGCTGCAGGATCATAACTGCGGACTGAAGCTGTTTCGTCGAGAAGTGGTTCATGAAATCCGCATCTACGGCGAGTTGCATCGGTTCATCCCGGTGCTTGCACACGCCCGCGGCTTTCGAGTCTCCGAGGTTGGTGTGCATCACCGCGAACGGCAATTCGGGCACTCGAAGTACGGCTTCAAACGATTCGCGAGAGGCTTCCTCGATCTGCTGACGGTCAAATTTCTGACTGGCTTCGGTTCCAGTCCGCAGCACCTGATGGGTGGGATCGGCCTGCTGAGTTTCGGCCTCGGATCGCTGGGCCTGTCCGTTCTGGCCACGATCTGGGTGATGACAAACATGTTCGGCGCCGAGTACGGCGCCATCGGCAATCGCCCCTTGCTGCACTACTCAATTGCGGCGTTGCTGCTGGGAGCCCAGGCAATCTCAATGGGCCTGATCGCCGAGTTGCTGGTTGCCTACACCGGCCGAGACGTCGACACCTACAGCATCGCAGAACGCACTGCACCTCAGACGCGGGAACCCGAAACGCTCAATGTCTGAGCTGCTTCCGTCGCCTTAGCGTGTTCCCTTTGCTTGTCTTCGCGGTGGACTTACGGGCCGGACTGCGATTCGCCACAATCGAGTCCGACGAGACTCAGGCCGGTCTGCGGGTCACTCGATCCGCATGATCAGGGACTTCATAAACGAGGAGATGTGCCGTGCGGAATACCTCATTGGGTCTGACAACCATTCTCGCGGTTAGCCTTCTTGTACCGGCAAACAACCTTCGCCCAATGACGGAATCGTTACTCAAGACTCGCATTTAGTGAGAATGTCTGCCCGTCAAACGCCATCCAGCCTTCGCCGTATCCGCAGTTGGCGACCACCAGTAACACAGACTCAACGTCTTCACTCAACCCGCTGACTGCTCCTCGTAGATCGCCCGAGCTCGACGGTTTCAGTGTCACCTGCTCTCCAAGCTGACCATTCCCCAACACGGGAACGAGTTCACCGCGTAGACACTCACGCTCGCTGGATGAATCGGGCAGCACCGACACTTCAAGGCGTCCGGTGTCAGGCAGGGAACGAAATTCGAAGTACCGGCACCCGAGATGATTGATCGGCGACTTCCCTGCGGCTTTTCGCACGGGATAGCGAGAGAACACATCAGTCCGCACACGCGGACCAACCGTCTTGCCTATCTGAGAGGGGAGACCGCTGTTGTCCGCTGCTTCAAGCCCCCCGGCAACACAGTACCCGCTTGCGAAGACGTCCGGGCCGGTCGTCGCGGCCAGCGTCAGTCCCCGGTTCTCAAGGGCCCGGGCAATCATGTCGCAACCGCGCATGCTGTCGACCTGTTGCTGGTTGAGCGCATAGATGTCGGCTGGCACGGAATCGCTGACCGTCTGCATGAGATAGAGCATGAGAGGTGCCGCAAACATTCCTCCCGGATCAGAATCGATCGAGTTCTCCGGTTGAGTCGCCCAGTCCCAGAACAAAGCCCAGCAGTCAGTCTGATCCGGGTACAGCCGCGCTTCGACTGCCCGAGCCGTCGCCTCATGCAACCACCAGTTCGGATCCCCCTCGCCCCAGTACCCCTGGTCCGGCCAGAACCGAAAGGCCTCGGTCTCGAACTGGAGGAGGTGGACCATCTCATGCGCGACCGTCGTTTTGCGTCGATTCAGCGCCCGTTCACGACACACTTCATGAGCCCGGTTGCTGAGCGTCATATACGGACGTGCGGATGCCCCGGTGATCGCGGCTCCGAAGAAGTTCGGCCCCAGGTCGACCGTCGCGACATGCCGAGTCTCGGCAGCCGCCGCCGGCAATTGTTGCCACGACTTCCATCGAAATCGAGAAGCGGTCAGGTGCGAATACGACTCGACGAGCGCGGATTCGTACTGGTCGACGGTGTCGAGACTGACGACGCCGTTCAGCGAATCGCTCGACGAGAAGTTCCCGATTCGTTCGCTGTAGAACATCTCGAAGACACGACGCCCCTCGACGCAGACGTCACGTCTGCCAGGCAGCAGATTGGACCAGGAGTGATCGCTGGTCATGTTTGTGGATTCCGGGAGAACAGCTCCAGGGAGAGCAACCTGTCTTCCTCTTCGGTAGTGAGGAACATTCGGCGTACATGCTTGCGGACCTCGACGTCCAGGTACGGCCAGTGTTCCAGAATCTCCTGTTGCAGACTCAGGAGTGAAGCCGTGCCGGACCGAGTACCGGTCGTACCAGAGTTTGGCCCGAGAGAGCTATCCAGCGCTGATGTCACATGCCGCGAGGCCTTCCGAACGAACCAGCATCGCAGCTCGTCCAGTAACTGATCGACCCAATCGTCGGTCACGCGCTTCGGGATCACGGCCACTGGCGGGTCGACGAGGGAGCGATCCTGCAGGTATTGCCGGACATCTTCACTCTCCCGAAAACCGGTGATACAGACCGAAGGGACACCGAGTTCTCTGAGCCGTTCTGCGATCCGCGGATCAGCTTCCGGCTGCAGTCCGGCACGCGCCGGAACCTTGATATCGAGAATACCCAACGCGAATCCCGGTCCCGTCTTGAGCGCCCCGAGAGCATCTTGGACCGTACCAACCTCGTAGACGGCACTTGCGGGGAACGTGCTCTCGATCAGAATCTGAAGTGTCTCACGCAGTTCCAGTTTGTCCTCGACGAGCAGAATCCGAAACAGGATACGTTGCTGCTGGGGTACGGGAATCATTTCCCCTCCTCCCTTGGGGGCTGTCGAAAAAAGGTTGTAGCACTGTATCGGGTTGCGTGCTGGGGTGGCGCCGGGGTCGGGGCGGGATTTGTCGCGAAGTGGCGGAACGCGAATTTTTGAGCGGGAGGATCGCG
>Ga0115002_10000884_pt1 | contig 42462 bp, 30 predicted proteins | sample ArcticOcean_MG_C_8_FD_89576 | JGI IMG/M metagenome (GOLD analysis project Ga0115002, IMG submission 89576) | Marine microbial communities from western Arctic Ocean - ArcticOcean_MG_CB11_86 | ecosystem: Environmental > Aquatic > Marine > Oceanic | place: Arctic Ocean: Canada Basin | collected... | reverse complement strand
CGGCCTGAATGACCGTGCCGTAGAAAAACGGGAACGGCAGCGTGGAGTCATCGTGGTTGGTGTAGACTTCGTCGCCAACGCTTACCGCCTCGGTTGCCGGAACCAGTGTCAGTCGACAGAAATCTTCACCCGTCCCTTCGAGAATTGCGGTGGACGCGAACGTAATTCCGTTCGGAGTTTTTCGAGCAAGTTGTGCCATGCCGCGAAACTTCGGATCGGTTAGCGGTTGAATGGTACTCGTCCAGCGGCCAACCACGCCAATTTTGCCGACGACGTTGCGTCCGGAATAGATTGGTTGTCCTGCGCTGAGGCCTGCGGAAACTCCTTGATCGACGAGCGCCGCCACTTCTTCGAGCACCAGCGTCGATTCGCGAAGTCCATCGGCCGATCCCCGATCAATCAACGTTCCCGACCGCCACATCGCCGCCGACTCATCTCCCAGCACGGATGCCTGCAACAGTTGGGGGACGACCAACGGCTCTGCGGGCGAGCCGCGATACGGTGAAACCCCGTCGCGAACGGCCGCTGTTAATTTCTCGTTCAGCAAACCATTTTGTGCCTGCAGTTGTCGGTACCGCTGTTGCCATCCGCGGGCCTGAAGTTCGAGGTCGCGCATTCTTCGGTCGTGTTCAGCATCAGGGGAATGTCGCTCGCGCGCGGCGATAATTTTCGTACGGGCGACTGCAAGCAGCCGATGTCCGGGAAGCGAGGCATCGAAGACAATCGCGCGAGCCTTGTTGGCAATCGACTGCGGTACCCCCGTTAGCGCTAATGCCAGCAGGCATAACGCGATGGTGAGCGGGAACAGGATTCGGGACGGCTTGTGGGACATGTTCCAGTTCGGCCGGGCCAACGAAAAGCGGACAGGAAATCAGATATCGGTGTCGCCGGCATCGAGGCTGTCGCGCCACTGCGCCAAATGCTCCAGACAAATGGCCGTACCGCGGACTACTGCCGTCAGAGGGTCTTCCGTCACTCGTACGGGAATTCCTAGTTGCTCGTTCATCAGCAGGTCCAGTCCCCGCAAGAGTGCGCCGCCACCGGCGAGTACCAAGCCGTTGTCGGCCAGGTCGGCGACCAGTTCCGGTTTGCACTGCTCGATGACAGTCTTAATACAGTTGAGAACGGCCTCGATTGGCTCGCGCAGCGCTTCGCGTATTTCTTCGCTCGTCACAACGGCCTTGCGCGGCACTCCGCTAATGGTGTCCAGCCCGCTGACATCCGTCGTCAATTCCTGATCGAGTGGGAACGCACTGCCGATTTTGAGCTTCAACTGCTCGGCCGATTGCACTCCAATTCGTAGCGAGAAATGTTGTTTCATGTATTCGACGATTGCCTCGTCCATCTCGTCGCCGCCGATTCGGATGGAGCGGCTGACGACGGTATCGCCGAGACTGAGGATTGCGACTTCGGTTGTGCCGCCGCCAATGTCGCAGATCATGCTCGCCATTGGCTCGGAAATTGGTAACCCAGCGCCGATGCCGGCGGCCGTCGATTCGGTGATCAGATACACCTGACCCGCGCCCGCGCGTTCGGCACTGTTGAATACGGCCCGTTTCTCGACCGGAGTGATCCCCCCGGGTACGGCGATGACGACGCGCGGTCGCAATCCCATCGATTGCCGACTCGCCTTACGGATAAAATAGCGGAGCATGGCTTCGCAGAGTTCAAAGTCGGTGATGACGCCGTCTTTGAGCGGACGCAGCGCGATCATGGAATCGGGCGTGCGGCCGAGCATTTGCCGCGCGAGTTTTCCAACGGCCGTCCCTTTGCCCAACACCCGCCGCGTTCCCTTTTGCAGGGCAACGACCGAAGGTTCTTCGAGCGTAATCCCCTCGCCCTGGATGGCGACCAGTGTGTTCGCCGTCCCCAGGTCGATTGCCAGGTCGGGGCAGAGCCATTGCCGCAGCCGATTCAGCATCCGTGCCGTCGTCGGTTCTTAAAATAAGGGCATCAGAGCGGGCAACGGGCCGTAACCGTACGGCCCACTCGATGTTACGGCCCGAAAAGCCGGGCAGAGAGCGGGAATTTGTATCGCGGATCGCTTTTTCGTGCAAGATCGCGTTTTCGTGCAAGACAACAGGTGCGAAGGGCGAAAAGCGGGTCATGGGATATTTCCAAGCATGGGTGGTGGACGGTTCGTGCGGGATGAATCTCAGATTCATTTAGCCGCCCTGCTTGCGGGGCGTGTCCGTCAAGCGGCGTTTGGCAGACACGGCGGGCAAGCCAGCCGGCGAAATGACGCGGACAAACTACCACCTTCGCCGGCAGAATCGTGACGAATAACTGGCTGGACCGGGATTTTAGGCGTCTGTGTGTTGAATCACTGCCGCAAAGTCGCTAATCTTCTACGTTTCGGTCTATATCGGTGTTGGGAATCGTCCATCGGGGATGACAACGGCGCCGGTTAGTTGGATGTGCGTTTCGGCTTTGTTCACCGCCGACTCACCATCTGACCAGAGAGCACAACCTGTTAAGTGGCATAATGTTACAGAATGGACCTGGGCGTTAGGTACTGCAATTTCTGATTAGGGTTTTAACGATGTCGGTAGTGCAGAAAACTTTTATGGCGAAGAATGAGACGGTCGAGCCGGGTTGGCTTGTCGTCGATGCTGATCGCTGGATTGTCGGCCGGTTGGCGACACAAATCGCGACTGCCCTCATGGGGAAACACAAGCCGTGTTACACTCCGCACGTTGATTGTGGCGACAATGTGATCGTCCTCAATGTGGAGAAGGTTCGCTTTAGTGGCAGGGATTTGGCCCATCCAAGGCATCCCTACTTCACCCAGAAGATGCTCGACAAAACCTACCAGCGATATTCGGGATATCCCAGCGGTCAGACGATTACGTCGGCGGCCGATGTCTGGGAAGCGAAGCCCGAGATGATTCTGCACGAGGCTGTCCGCCGCATGCTCCCCAAGAGCAAGTTGGGACGGGCGATGCTGAAAAAGCTGAAGTTGTATACTGGCGGAGAACACCCGCATCAGGCACAGCAGCCGCAGGACTTTCCAGACTATTTGCTCAGCTAATTTAGACATTCCTTTCAAATTCGGCCCGCTTTTCAGTCGACGATGAACAACGTCGTTACTTTGAGCTGGCCAAAACACGCTTCCGGATGGATTTCCATGGCAGACGAGACTCCCGAATCAACTCCCGCCGACGAGCCAACTCCTCCGGTTTCGGAAACAGAACCGAAACCGGTCGATGCTGTAGCCGAAACAGATGCAGCAACCGAGGAGTCTGCAGCAACCGAGGAACCTGCCGCTGACGAAGCTGCGGCTGGTGACGACGCGGCGTCTGAGTTGACGCTTGGCAGCGGCGAGCCGGCATCGGAAGACGAAGCGGAAGCGGAAGTGGAAAAAGTCGCACCGGTCATTCGCGGTCGCGTCGATAAATTCGGCGTCGCTATGGGAACGGGTCGCCGAAAGACGTCGGTCGCCCGTGTGCGAATCAAAGCCGGCGACGGCAAGCTGACCATCAATGGCCGAACATTGGAAGATTTCTTCTGCGTCGAACGTGATCGTCAGATGGTCAATGCTCCATTGCGAGCAACCGAGCAATTGGGCAAGGTGGATGTCTGGGTTCGCGTCAATGGCGGTGGGACCACCGGTCAAACCGGCGCAATTGTTCTGGGCGTCGCCCGCGCATTGCAAGTGATGGATCCCGATCTGCACCACGTGCTCGCCGACGGCGGATTCCTGACGCGCGACGGCCGAATGGTCGAGCGAAAGAAGTACGGATACAAGAAGGCACGCAAAAGCTTCCAGTTCTCGAAACGCTAGGCCGAGTCGAACTTCAGTCGATGACGGACTGCGTGTCGTTGTGATGTTACCGGTGTTACTTTGCGGATACCGGTACGCCTCGACATCGGATTGGCGGAGGCATCAGCGAATCGGTTTCGTAGCGACGTGTCTCAACCGCCGCGCGGCTTACTCGTCTGGGTCGGCAATCTTTTTCAAGTAGACGGCCAGATCCATTTCGAGATTGAGCAGCCGTTGCCAGGCCGGCCATGCGACACGCATCACTTTCATGACGTCGCGTTCGTTGGTCAGCTCTTCCGAAGCCGATTGCAACACCGTCCGAATCTGCTCGTGAACGAACGCGAGCATGTCGGAAACTTCAGCCCGCTGTATCGGGCGCAAATCGCGCGGTGGGCTTGGCGGACCATCCGGGAATAGCTCGGCCAGCAAATTGGCATCGGTGTCGCACGACTCGTCGTCTGCGGAGTCGCTGGGCTCTTCCAAAGCGATCGGCTCTTCAAGATGATCGCTGCTCTCCCAGGATTCCGCACTGACCTCGATGGTGAGATTCGCGCCGGCATCGGAACCGGCGACGTTGCGCGATGGCTGTCCTTCGAGACGGGCCGCAATTTGATCGCGGCTACCAAAGATCAACAGACAACGGCCGACCGAAACCTGATCGCCGATTTGCATGACCCGCATTTGCACGGGATGACCGTTGACGCGGGTTCCGTTTGTGCTGTCGAGGTCGGTCAGAATGATTCGATCGCCATCTTCCTGCAACTTGGCATGAAACCGGCTGACGCGTTCGTCATTCAGTCGAACGAGGTTGTCGTCTTCACGGCCGATGGAAACGGGCGGAACCAGGGCGGAGTAAACTTGGCCCCGTTCGAGACCTTCGATAACCTGAATCGTGACACTGGCCATTAGATTTCCATTCCGCCTTTGGCCGGATGACAGAATCCGGAAGCGCGCACCTCGCCACCCCTTGGGTGACACGTTCTACTGCGTACCCATAGTTGTAACACGCCTACTGTGCAAGCGTCAAGAAGCGAGTTGGTCGAGTGAGTCGGGAAGGTGATTCAATTCGCGACATCGGCAATCCGATCACTTCAAATCAAGGCGATACCGGACCCGGTTCGTCGCGAAATTGGGCGAAAATTGACACGGATCTGCCGGCTGCGTTAAGTTGAATTGTCGGAGTCATTCGGTCGGACGCGCACCTGCGACGACGTATTTCTCCGAATGAGCCACTTGCGTTGCTGGGCAATTTGCGAGCATCGCGATTTTCACGAATACCGCTCCAACGAGGTTTGCAACAATGAATTTTCACAAAGCCTCGGCCGTCGGCCGAATCGTAACGGTGTGCCTGATATCGGGCATGACTCTGACTGCGGCAGCAGACGCTGCCGATCGGTCGACTGCACCAGTCGTTTATGGAACCGACGCCGCGACGGGCATTGTGATCACGCCACGAAGCACACCGGCAGTTCAGTTGCAGGTGGCGGTCCAGGAAGAATCCAGTAACGAAACTGAACAGGCAGAAGGGGCTGCCCAAGAGGGTATGCCGATTATCAAACCGCATCCGAAACACACATCAGAATACCGCCGAATTCTTCGTTCGATTCCTTTCAGCCGAGTGGAATTCAACGCGAACCCTTCGTACCGTCACGATGCGGCAATGGAGATTTTAACTGGCAATGCTCGGCCGCAGAAGGTTGTGGTGAGGGAATCCGCGCCAGCGGCGCCCGCTGCTCCCTACCTGCTCAACTTGCCGGTGATGCGTCACTACTTCGACACAACCCGCGGTCCATATAGCCGATACCAGCATCTGTTTGGCTATCAGGGTGGATACCGGCCGAAGTATTATCGCTACTAACATAAGGCAAGCAGAGTTCTGGAGTACAAGAGATCAAGGATGAGTCATGTCTGAATCGGTGAAGCGTGCGGTCGTGCTGGTTAGCGGTGGTTTGGACTCGGCGACAACTCTGGCAGTTGCCCGCAGCCAGGGTTTCGAGTGCTTTGCGCTCTCGTTCGACTATGGGCAACGCCATCGATTTGAGTTGGAAGCCGCGGGGCGGGTTTGCGCCGCTAGCGAGGTAAGCCGCCATGTTGTCTTTGATTTAAACCTGCGCGCGTTCGGCGGTTCGGCGTTGACCGACGACATTGATGTGCCGAAAGACCGCGACGAAGCCGAAATGCAGCAGTCGATTCCGATCACATACGTGCCGGCACGCAATACGATTTTTCTGTCGATCGCAATGGGTTGGGCCGAGACGTTGCAGTCCACGGATCTGTTTATCGGCGTCAACGCGATTGATTACAGTGGCTACCCCGACTGCCGTCCCCAGTTCATCGACGCGTTCACGCAACTGGCGAATCTTGCCACCAAGGTGGGCGTCGAAGGCGACGATGGCTGGAAGATTCATACGCCACTGCTGTCGCTGACAAAAGCGGAGATCATCCGCCGCGGTATCGAGCTGGGAGTCGATTACAGTTTGACGGTCAGCTGCTACGACCCGGATCAACAGGGGCGTTCGTGCGGACGTTGCGATTCATGCCAATTGCGGTTGCAGGGGTTTGAAACCGCTGGGCTGTCCGATCCGCTGGATTATGCGTGACGGCGTGCGAGCCCACGGGGCGCGGCCCGTGGGCTTTTGGAACGCGATTGTCTGTCGTGCGACGCGCGTTACTCGATGCCGATTGTGCCGCTGGCGCGGTTGGACTTCAACTGATTCAGCGCGGGGATGAATTCGATTCGCTTTGCATCGTGGTTGCTGTATTCGCCGCCGCGCTGTTTCTGCCGCCAAACGGTTGCAGTTCGGTTTCCCCGAGATCGCAAGATATAGAGTCCCTTGGATTCGTCGAAGCTGATCGTGTCGGCGCGAGCACGAAAACTCTCGCCGCGTGATTCGGAACGGCCACGTCCCGGCATTCGGCCTTCCAGTTCGGCGTTGCCGCTTCCCAGCATTTTGATGTAGGCGGGCGTCGTGTCGGTTTTCTTAAATTGCGTCAGTTGCATTTTGGCACAGCGCATCCAGCCGCCGCTGTCGGGGAGATCGTCGGGGTCGATGGTTTCGAGCGGCTGATCGACCGGGCCGTGAACAACCTCAACACGATCGCTGAAAGTGGTGAATTGCTCCGTCATATTTCCGTCCGACTTGCCCGCAAAGTCGATGCGAGAATACTCCCATTCGGTTGTGTCGTTTTGCAGCGGCTTGTTGGCGCGAACGGTTGCATTCGAGGAAAGGCCGGCGCGGTCGCCTTCTGTTTTACGCCAGACGGTAATCCACCCCGGACCGTTGGCCAACTGCTTGCCAGTCTCCTGATTCAGCGTCAGGTCGTGAAACCGCGCGCGGCGAATTTGAGCCAGTTGCTTTTCAACGTACTCGCGGCTTTCGACATCGACGCCCCCTTTGCAAATCACGTACTTGATATCGACTTTGTCGTCCTCGTCATTCCTCTTGTCACGATCGACGTCGGCAAAGGAAATGCGTTCGGTCAACAGCACTTCCATTTCTGGGCAGCGCATCCGGCTGTGTTCGAGATTCGCCAGCACGTCTCCGAGAAACTTGGCGGTTTCTCCGTCAAAGGCCATCTTGTCCCGCCACCAGACATCCAGGACTTGTGGAGTTTTCAACGGTTTGCCATCCAGGTCGCTGGTCACTGGCAGTTGCAGTAACCCTTCACCATCGACCCATGCGTGATTCCGGTTGCGGTCGAGGTGAACGTTGCTGCCCTGAATGTGCATTTGCCGATCGCGAATGTGGGCCGGTGCGCCAAACACGTGGACGAGTTGGTCGGCCTCCGATTGATTTTGCATGTGCATGCGGTCGCCGGAAATTCGCAGCGGTGGCTCACCAATCTTGCCCGGTTGTGTGACCTCGACGTTGCCGTGCGTCCAGATTTCCGCAACCTGCGACTGTTGCCGATCCGCATCGTGCAAAATCCGTGCGCGGATTAAGTCGCAGACGATGACCGCCGGCTCCTTTTTCTTTTTCGCGACGGGGGCCGTTGCAATTTTATTGTCGCGAGACTCTTCTTCCCGTCCGGGCAGGAATGGATTCTCTTGTGGACCGCTGCCACTCGCGTTCTTCACCGGGCCATCGGAATGCGTCTGAGTAAAAGCAACGTTATTGCCTGTTTCGGCTGCGGCTGTTGAACCTTGGTATGTTCGATCTTGTGCTGACGTTGTTTCCGGCTGCGGCGGAAGATCGGCCTTCTCGAACCAGACTTCCAGACGATCGGTGTCCGCGTGCATTTCCGGACTGATCATCACCACATTTTTTAGAGCGAGCATCCGATCGATGCGTATTTGCTGTGACTCTTGTTCCGTCGTTTTCGACCGTTTTGCTAAGGCTGGCGAAGCATTCGAATCTTTCTGATGTGGCTCGACCCAAAGCTTGATGAAATCGGCCGCGAGTCCCGATTGTTGAAGCGGCTGCCGGACAATGGCATCTCGGTCCAATTCGATCACATCCAGATCCGAATGGGGATCGGGATACTTCCGCAACTGCTTTGCCCATTTGGCATGGAGTTGAATCTCGCCGGATTTTTTGTCGTGGAATGTCAGTTGGCCCGCGCCGCGGCACCACACCGACTTCGCCGCACCCTCTTCATCTTGCAGCAAACTGACTTCCGGAGCGTTCAACTCACTTTCACCCTGAAACACACGCACGCGTTTCTTGTCGGTAAGAACGACAAGACCGTCGGTGGCATTGTATTCCAACTGATCCATGTACGAACGCATGTCGTTGGTCTTGGAGACCAGAATGACCTTCTTTCCAACTGCCAGTAATCGTTGGAATGTGAGATTCCCGGATATGCCTTCAAACCGCACGGAATCCGGATCGGGCTGAGTTTCAGCATCGTCGTCGCCCGGCTCAAAGATCAGGGTCAGTTTGTCGCATTCCAGCTCGTCGTATTCATCCGGTCCGACCGGCTTGCGTACTCGCACAGTGTCCTCAAACGTTGCGACGTTGGTCTCGGTCACAAACGAGAAGCTGCCGTTACTGCGAATATTGACTGGGGCCGATGGCTTCGCTTTACCGAGCGGCTCCGTTGCCGATTTCCTGGCGGATGGGAGTTCCTCATCGAGTTGCATGTCCATGACCACGTTTTTGCGCAGCCGCACACTTTTGACTCCCGAAACCGCCACCGCGTCATTCGGACCGGCCGTCTCATCGGGAATCAGTTCCATCTGTAGTTGCATCGCGTGTCCACGATGGGGACCGTGCTTAAATTGCACGTGGTTATCGCTCCAGATTCGCATCGCCGATTCAGAGAACACGAAGTTCTTGCCGACGATGTCCAGCCCGTCCTTTCCCTGGATGCGGACTTTGCCTTCCAATTCTCCGCCGATCACACGCCCCGGATTGGCGATGGGCATTTTGAATTCGGAAGGAAACTGGAGATAGGCCGAGTCACAGGAAATCCGGATCGGTTCGGCCCCGTCATCGCCTTCGGTCATCCAGACCAACGCGAACGGCTTCAGACGAACCGCCTTGTCGGAATCGGTCGGTTCCCATTCGTTGAAATAAACGAATGCTTCCCCCGTCCGCAATTGGTAATCTGCCCGCGCGGCCCACGGTTGCGACGGCAGCCAGCGTTCGGCAATCTCCCGACTATCTTTGGGGCGCTGAATCGGACCGAAGTCATGTCCCGCAGCAGACAGGCTCAGCGTCGGCGTGACCAGCGGATTGACGAACTGCGCGTACGCTCCGTACAGGCTCGAAAGCCCGACGGCCGTTGAAACAGTTAAGAATCCGCGCCGAGAAAGTTCCATTCCACTCACTAGTTGTGCTGTACCATGCCGAAACTGTGCCACGCCGAAACTAACGGGCAGCAGACCGTTCGCCGTCCGCTGCGATTGCCTGGTTGAATTCGCCTGTCATGCCGATTGCTCGTCACTCTGTTCGGACGGCATCAAACTGATGACGTCGGTAATGTCGATCAAACCGACCGGTTTCCCGATGGAATCGACGACGGGAAGTTCACTCACCCTCTTGATGGAAAGCAACTCGACAGCCTCGCTCAGTCGTGCCGTCGGGCTGATGGTAATGGGGTTGATTGTCATCACTTCCGAGATGGGCCGATCGAGTTGAGATTCACGCCGTTGCTCCACCAGCCGTGCGAAGTCGCTGTCGGTGAAGAAACCCGAAAGCCGCCCGTCGGTACCGGTGAGCATGACGGCGCCCGTTCGTCGACCGGAGTGACGCCGATTGCGAAAGACATCGCGGATCGTCATTTGTTCCGACTCGATGCGCAAACCATCGACCGTCCGCATGACTTCGCTGACTTGCTTCAGGCGATACCCCAGCGATCCGCCGGGATGAAACAATGCGAACTGCTGCGGCGAAAACTGTTTTCGTTGACTGACAACCAATGCGAGCGCATCGCCGACTGCCAGCATTGCTGTGGTGCTGGTTGTTGGCGCTAAGCCGTGGACTCCTGCTTCGCGCAATCGGCCCAATTCGATAACGACATCAACGCTGCTGCCCAGCGTACTTGAATCATGGGCAGTCACTGCGATGACGGGAATCTGCATTTGCCGAATCACCGGAATGAGTTTGCATAACTCGTCGGTTTCGCCGCTATTGGAAAGTGCGAGGAAAACATCGTTGCGATGCAGACAGCCAAGGTCGCCATGAACGGCTTCAGCCGGATGCAGGAAAATCGACCGCGTTCCGGTTGATGACAACGTCGCGGTAATCTTCTGGCCAATCAAACCGGCCTTGCCCATTCCGCAAACAACAACATGGCCTGCGCATTCAAAGAGCAAGTCGGCCGCTGCGCAGAATCTTGAGTCGAGCTGTCCGGCAATCTCCTCGAGCGCACCGGCTTCGGACCGCAAGACGGCGCGCGCCTGTCGCAATTGTTCGACGTGCGCATGGGGGATGACGCGTGTAGCTGCCGCGTTGCTCATGAAACGTCGTCCTTGACGAAGAGGTGAGCGCAATGGGAAGGGGCGGAAGTATAACTCCGACCCGATTTTTGGTCAATCCGCAGCCAGGGCCAGGTGGTCCCCGTAACTTGCTTTTATTAAACGGGTTACGAAAACGCATGAACGCTCCCCCGTGATTCTGTTTTTCAGTAGACGGTCGCAGGCTGATTCGGCGATGAAATGCGACCGAAACGAATATTCGGCGGGTGGCTGGGGTCGAAGCGGAGTTTTCGGAGCGTAGCCCCCGGATTACGCGTTCGCTGGGAGCTCCCGGTAGTCGATCCCGACAACGCCAATGGTTGAATTGGAAACTTGTTTTCACGGCAATATTAAGCCGTCTTGCCAGATGTTGCGTTTTCCAGTAGTTTTCGCAGCAATCAACTCTGCGCAGACCGAATCGGCGTCCACAACGTTGGTCCGGTCGCGTCCTGCCATTTCTGCTTCGCTCGTCTCTCCCTCAATTCACGTTCACTCGTTCCCTCCAAGGACGACAATCATGGGTCGCTCCCACATTATGTGCTGGGGACTGATTGCCTCGCTATTTGTTGCCACCGGCTGCAACACGGTTAACCGCGCGAATTCCAATTCGTTGTTCGGTAGCGCAGGTGACAATGCAAAACAGGCGGATGAAAATCTCGCCACGCGAAATCCATTTCGCCGCAGCAGTTCCAAAAGCGGCGACGACGGCAAGACGTCGCGGCGCGATGCTGCCACAGAGGAACTCATTGTCGACGAACTAGCCGATGCGACTCCCGAGGAACGCGATCGATTGCTCTCCGACTTCGAGTCGTTAGATCCGCTGTTGATTGTGGAGATTCTCAAATTGCGGCGAATGCGGATTGAGATGGAGCAAGAGAAACAGCAACTCGCCGACGTCCGCCGTACTCCGGCAAACGAACGGTATCAAGGACTCGGTGCCGACTATCCCGGCAACCGCAATGGATTCGATGGGCGGGGGCGGGCGTCAGATGAATGGTCGGCGGGTGGACGCGAGCGATTTGCCGATTCACAACGACCTGAACCCGGTGGTGTGCGTCCCGTGGCCGACAGTCGTGACGAATTTGCGCCGCGCTCGCGTGGGCAAGAATTCGGTCATTCGCAGTCGTACGCCGACAACTCCCGCATTCCCATCATCGACCCGCGAAGTCACGGCTCACAGCGCGATCCGCAATCACCGGGAGTCGGCCGATCTGCGGAAGTGATGCGCGAACCGGCGATGCGAGAACAGTCAATGCAAAGGCCGTATGCCGACGAGACACGGCGACGGCCGGACGACGGCAACACGGATTTCCTCCGGTCGCAGCGGGAACGTCCGGTGATTTCGGCCAACCGGCAGATGACGGCTCCGCTGGATCAACAGAATTTTCGCGACGAGGCGGCAACACGTCAGCAGTATCCGAACCCGAGGGAAGCACGCTCCAATGCCTCCGGCAATCCGCTACAGTTTGCCGGCATCGACACTTCGACGGTTCGTCGCCAGGACGGCAACGGAATGTTGCCCGCGTATCAGCAGTCCGATGCAATGACCGCGCAGTGGCTCGATTCGCTACAGAGAACCATCGTCTCGGCGGAGGAGCAAGCCTATGCCGCTCAAGCGGCTTGGGAACAGGCGGATCAACTGTCGGTCGGCAACAACCTCGACGAGAACTCCCGTCGGGAACTCATCGCGTCCCGTCGGCAGGACTTTGTCGAAAAGCAAGTCCATCTGCGAATGCTCTACTTGATGTCGGGCCAACAAGCGCGGGCGTTGGAACGTGTGCGCGGACTCGAGCCGGCCGACCAGGAATTCTGGACCCAAGTGATGTGGTCGCTCGCGAACTACTTCGACGTCGAGGGGATTCCGAATCAGGACGATCGCGCAACTCAGACGATTACCCAGTTGCGTTCGGCCATTCAGCGTTTGCAGGAGACAGCGAAACTTGAGATCCGAAATGTCGATTTCTGCACGAAGATCTCCAGCTTTGGAAATTACGAAGCCTTCGAAAGCAACGTATTCAATCCCGGTCAGCCCGTCATGGTGTACGGTGAAATCCAAAACTTCACCAGCGATCGTGGCAGCGATGGCGTCTACCGAACGCAGTTGCAATCAACGATTGAAGTCCACAAGGTCACGACGCAAAATTCGGAAGTCATTGAGACCATCAAATTTGATGCGACGACCGATCTCTGCCGCAATCATCGCCGCGATTACTACCACAGCTATGAGTTACAAATTCCAGCCAAGGCGACCAGCGGATCGTATGCGCTGGTGCTCATTGTCGAAGATCAATTCAGCAAACGCGTGGCGACGTTTTCGCGAAACTTCACAGTTAAGTAGGCAGTTTCTGTGACGTGAATTGCCTGGCTGAAAGTCACCGTCAGACCGCGATCGGCGGACTCCTCGTGTCACTCAGCTGAGGATGCCGGCCAGATCGATTGGCGGTTCGGGCTTCATGGAAAGGAGGCCGCTGCTCTTCAGTTTCTTGTGAACGGCCGGCGCGATGGAACGCCGATTGACGGACGTGTTGTTTGGGACTGGCGCCACTTTGGACAACATAGTCGGTGAGACGTCGATCATCCGCTTTTCGATCTGCTTCTTGTTTTCGATCAGCCCGCTGCGCAGGCCCGTCACCACTTTCGAGCGCGACATCCCGAAGCCGGAGACTCTAACCCATGACGGGCTGCCGACCGACCAATTATCTGCCGGGAGTGCAAACCGCGTTTTCATTAGTTTCAGGGCCGGTTGCATGGCTTCAGTCGATTTCTTGAAGTCGTACGCGATCCACAAATCTCGGCGGTGACCAAGTTGAATTTTGATCGGACCGCAGTTCGCCCGGCCGGGCCGACCGGATATCGATGTGCTATTGATCGTGATGACAATGTCGCGAAGAGCGAGCCAGATCGTCAGCTTTTCGGAGTCCTTTTGATCCAGCAAAGCTCGATCGACTCGGCCCCGGTAACTCAAACCGGTCAGACCGACGCGGAACTGATAGCCGGAAGCCGTGGTGACTTGCGTCATGTCGGCGATGCGGCCGGAGACACGGACCTTGGAGCCAACCAGTTTCATCGCGGCATTCGCGGGCGAGCAGGAGAGCACAGCCAGCGCGACGGCAAGGCAAAGTGGCGTCAAACATCGAAACATGGTGCGAATACTCGTTGATGGTGAAAGCTCCGCTCATCGGGGTAGTCACCCAGAAACGCAATCGCGATGCCAAAACGTCAGAGTTCTTGACGCGTTCTCCTTAAGTGTTGTTATATGAAAGGGTTGTGGAATCACGCAGGTTTTTGCCGCCGAGGCTAAACGGCATCAATTCTACAACACGCGTGGTCATTTCGACCACGTTTCAGCATCGCGAGGGGCGTTGCCCGCCGCTAAACAGCGTAATATCCAGTGTGTCTCACAACTGTTTAATTTGGCAACTCTCCGCTGCGAATGACCGGCAGCCAGAGGAATTGCTGTTGTTCGTCGGTGGCTTTGGTTTGAAGCAGGATGGCCAGAGTGTGAGCGGTGACGATTGTGACCAACCATGAGCCGGCGATGACGAGGTGCGTGGAGAAGTTGAAATCGAACAAGTCTTTGCTGTAGCTGCTGCAGACGCCGAAAACTTCGCCCAGCAGAAACGCCGGGACGACCGATTTCGCTGTGACCCGCTTCGAAAACATTCCCAGCACGAACAATGCACCGAGCGGTCCGAGGAAGCAGTTGAAACCCTTTTGACACAGGCTGATGATGTCGGTCCCTTTTGAGAGATGATACAGACCGATCGTGTAGACGACGACGATCACTCCCATCGTGGCCGTCAGCATGCGTGCACGTCGCAATTCGCGATCCGCCCCTGCCGCCGGGTCGAAGCGCCGGAAGAAATCAACGGTGATGATGGTCGAGGCAGAGTTGGCTCCCGAATCGATGGTCGACATCGCAGCGGCAAATAAAGCCGCCACAACCATGCCCCGCATTCCGCTGGGAAGATAGATCCGGATGAACTCCGGAAAGAGTCCGTCTTGTGCCGTGTTGCGGACCGAATCGACCACCGACGTGATTCCCGATGAAGACGGCAGATCATACTGTGTAATAAAGTGCATCAACGAAATGCCAACGCCGGCCAGAATGACCCCAATGCCAACGCTTGCCACCGCGCTGACCAAATAACTTTTGCGTGCGGATCGCACGTCTTTCACCGTAAAGTACCGCTGCAGCGCCACCTGATTGGAACCGTGCGTGCAGATGAACCAGAAGAACATTCCCAGCGAAATGAACGCGACGCTCGAACGATCGCCGATATCGGGCGTGAACCATTCGACCGCTTCGTGCTTGTGGGCCTTTGAAGTCTCCAGCCAATCGCTGAGTCCCGAGTCGGTGATCCACGCAATAAAGCCCATCGTGAAAAACGCGCCGATCATCAGGATGAAGAACTGAATAACGTCGGTCCAAACGACGGCTCGGATTCCCCCCAGCGTTGTATACAACACCGAGAACATTCCAATGCAGAGAATGATCATGTGCATGTCGGCATCGCGAAATGCCGGGCGGCGCTGATCGATTTCATCGGGAAACGCAGAGACAAGCAGCGATCGATTCAAATGCGAAACATCCACATCGCTCAAATTGTCGATGCCCGCTTTCAGGTATGTCTTCGCCGCGTCTCTCAGTCGTACCGACTGCCAAACCGACTGGTCATACAGATCGCGTCGATTGAGAATTGTTGACAACGATTCGGCGACGAATTGCCTTGATTCGCTGGATATCGGATTCCCCGCTTCAGCGCTCGGCCATTGCTGTTGCACCTGCTTCCCAAGCATGTCCCAAACCTGCTTCTGCGGAGTCGGCCGTTCGGTCATTGCCGACGCGCGGATGCGCGCCGCCAATGCCGTTCCATCGTGCAGGAAATCTTCTGCGCCAATCCGCGCCGATCCGTCGGCGTGCAACTGAGTGGCCGACATGTTGTGGCCAAAGAACCAGTTAAGATTGATGTCGGCGATTTCCGCCATGGCCCGCGATGCGGTGAGTACGACAACAGAGATCCAGCCAAACAACAACAGCAGGCAAAACACGGCCGCCAGTGCACGCACCGTGTAATTGAATCGGCGTTCGAGATATTCGTAGGCACTGGTCAGGTTCAGCCGCATGAAGAAGGGAATCCACAGGAACCAAACGACCGCCAACACCAACGGCAACGCCAATTGCCGTGTGAGAAACGCAACGCCGGTGCGGAACATCTCGCCGGGCATACCGAGGAAAGTAATGGTGGAGAGCAGCGAGGCGAAGAGGCTGATGCCGACCGCCCAGGCAGGCAGGTTGCGTCCGCCGACAAAGAAATCGTCGGTCGATTGTTGTTTGCGCGCGATCCACAGTCCCATGCAGAGCATCGACAGCAGGTAGATGCCGATGATGAGGTAATCGAGAAACGAGAGGCCGCCGACGGCGGTTGTCGTTGCAAACGTCATGCATGCTCCGGTTGTGATCTCACCGCGGCTGCCTATTTATGATTCGTTCACACTTCAGAAACGTCGAAGCGGTCAGCGATTGTAACAGTGCTTCGTTGCGATGTCAGTCATGCGGTTGGGGCCGGCAACTGGGCAAACTCCGGCATGTTGCGTTAACATGGTGAGAGGAACGTAGCACTTTGCGTTGCAGGAACAATTTGGAGAAACCGAATGCGCCCCATCGTTCGCCTTTGTGCGCTCTGTTTTGTTGTCGCGCCGGCTTTGCTGGTCGCCGACGAACCGAAAACTTCAGACAGCCCCGTCGCAGCCCCCGCCCCAAAGACTCCGGCAAAATCTGTCGAACAACTTGCCGCCGATGCGCGGCTGTCGGTGGTGGTCGTCTCGTACAAAGATCGCGATGGTCGGCAGGCGGGAGTGGGATCGGGATTTGTCATTTCGGCCGACGGGCTGATTGCGACCAATCTGCACGTCATTGGCGATGCACGTCCTATTTCCGTGCAGACGGCCGATGGCAAGTCGTTCGATGTTGTTTCCGTCCACGCCACCGATCGCGTTGCCGACCTTGCGATTCTGCGCATCGACAACAAGAGTCTTCCTCCACTTGCATTGGGCGACTCCGGCGCAATCAAACAGGGCGAGCTGATTGTCGCGCTCGGAAATCCGCGAGGTTTGAAGCACAGCGTGGTTGCCGGCGTCCTCAGTGGCAGGCAGGAGATCGACGAGAAGACGATGCTGCAATTGGCCATCCCGATCGAACCGGGCAACAGTGGCGGACCGGTACTCGATGCGCAGGGACGCGTGGTCGGAATCGTGACGTTGAAGTCGCTGGTGACCGACAACTTGGGCTTCGCTGTCCCCATCAACGCGCTGAAGCCGTTGATCGAAAAGCCGAATCCGGTCCCCATGTCGCGCTGGTTGACGATTGGTACTCTCAACGCAAAGGAATGGACGCCGCTGTTCGGCGCGCAATGGAAACAGCGCGCGGGCCGTATCCGGGTCGAAGGGCGAGGCAAGGGAATTGGAGCACGGTCGATCGCTCTTTCGACGACGAAGACGCCCGCATTGCCGTTTGAAGTTGCGGTGACCGTTCGCATGGATCAGGCAGATGGAGCGGCCGGGCTCGTCTTTCACTCCAACGGAGATCAGAAACACTACGGTTTCTATCCCAGCAACGGCGGCCTGCGGCTCAGTCGCTTCGACGGCGCTGATGTTTTTCAGTGGAAAGTACTCGAAGAAATTCGCAGCCGTCATTACCACGCCGGTGAGTGGAACACCCTGAAGGTGCGGTTGCATAAGGACAAGATCCAGTGCTTCATTAACGATGAGTTGGTCATCGAATCGAAGGACGCGCAGTTCCTCGAAGGTCGTGTCGGGTTGGCCAAGTTCCGTCACACCACGGCAGAATTCAAACGCTTTGAAGTTGCCAAACAGATTCGTCTCTCGCGACCCGACGCGGCTGCAGTGAAGCAGATCACGGCCATCGTTGAAGGGATTTCAGCTGCCCGACCACCCAAACACGATCTGGTGGAGAAAGTGCTGCCACACGCCGAAAACAGCGGCAACGTTCTGCGGCAGCGGGCCAAACAACTGGAGCAACAGGCCCAGCGGTTAAGACAACTGGCCGACGCCGTACATCGAAAATCTGTAAGGAATCAATTGGCAGTGGAGTTGAAGAAGGACGAAGGTAAGATCGACCTGCTTCGCGGCGCATTGCTGATTGCCGCCATCGACAATGAGGAAGTCGATGTTGATGCCTACCTTCGGCAAATCGAGCGGATGGCGGGCGAGTTGAAAGATGGGTTCGACAAACAGGCAGACGAAGCAACTCGCCTGTCCGCTTTGAACAAATACTTATTCGAGGAGTTGGGATTTCATGGCAGCCGAACCAACTACTATCACCAGTCCAACAGCTACCTGAACGAAGTCATCGACGATCGCGAGGGATTGCCGATTATGTTGTCGGTGCTATATATGGACGTGGCGCGGCGGATCGATTTGAACGTCGTCGGTGTTGGATTGCCGGGACATTTTGTGGTTCGGCACGAGCCGAAAAAGGGGGAGCCGCAGTTGATCGACCCGTTCGACCGCGGTCGCGTGTGGACGGATCAAGAAGCAGTGCAGCAGGTAAAGTCGCGGATTCCCGGGCCGCTCGACAAGACGTTCCTCGAAGCGCAGCCGAAACGTGCCATCCTCATCCGGATGTTACGAAATCTGATGGGCGTGGCCGGTGCGAAGGAAGACGCCGAATCGCTGCTCTCGTACATCGAAACAGTTCTGGTAATCGATCCGGATTCTGCCGAGGATCGCTGGTTCCGCGCGGTGCTCAGGTTCCAGACCGGCCGTATCGATGAAGCAATCGACGACACCAACTGGCTGTTGAAGGAACGCCCCGACGGCGTGGATCTACAGCGCGTGCGGCAATTGCTGGGCGTATTGCAGCGAACGAGAGACGAGGAATGATGCGTCTGCCCGGCGTTATGATTTGACGCAAAGGCGCCGAGATGCAAAGTGCCGCAGAGAAAAACAGTAGAGCAAAGCGGGAATAGAAGCCTGAAGCGCAAGCGAAGGAGCCACGACGAAGGTAAGCGAATGCTTAGACTCCTTCGCTTGCGCTTCAGGCTTCTGTGTCTTGTTCGTTGTCTGTTTGCGACAACATCGAATGCGCAAGTCGCATCGTATATCTCGTCCGCCCCCCAGCCCCAATTTTGCCCTGTGTCGGACCGCTGGTTTTCGTTATGGTGATGGGCCGATGATGGTACGGTCGTTGGGGGCAGCGAGGAATCCCTTCTGATGCAAGAACACAAATCGGGCAACGATAATAATCTGCCCTTGTGGCGGCGGCGTAAGTGGTGGGGACTATCTGCCGTCACACTGACCGCCTTAATCGCGGGATGCACGCTGAATATGTTGCAGAAAACGACATCCCAGAAACAGACGTCCGAACCTGAAAAAACGTCGAAGGTGAAAACGATCAGTCAAAAGACAGAAGCACCGCGAGGAATTATCGGAGAACCAAACGCAAGGCGAGCGTTTGGGTATCTGGTGAAGGTCTGCGCGATCGGTCCGCGGGTCAGCGGCACAGCCGGCATGGCACAACAGCAAAAACTCATCGTCGGTCACTTTACGAAATTGGGTGCTCAGGTTCGCATGCAATCGTTCGATGTGGCACACCCGCAAACGGGTACGCCGGTGCGGATGAACAACATCGTCGTCTCGTGGAACAAGCAGGCGAAAGAACGCGTGTTGCTGGCATGCCATTACGACACTCGGCCCTTTCCCGATCGCGACCCGGTCAATCCTCGCGGGCGGTTCGTCGGAGCAAATGACGGTGGCAGCGGTGTGGCGCTCTTTATGGAATTGGGGCATCACATGCAAAAGTTGCAGCCAAAGTATGGCGTCGATTTTGTTTTCTTCGACGGTGAAGAACTGGTGTACGAGCCGCGCGATAAATACTTTCTCGGCTCCGAACATTTCGCGCGCGACTATCGCGATAACCCGCCCGAGCACATTTACGTGTGGGGAGTGCTGGTCGATATGATCGCGGACCGTCGGTTGACGATTTTCAAGGAAAAAAACAGCATCAAATATGCGCCGCAATTAGTCGATAGCATTTGGGCAACTGCACGCAAAATGAAAATGCGCGAGTTCGTACAGCGAGCAAAATATGAGATCCGCGACGATCACCTGCCGCTCAACGATATTGCCCACATCCCAACCTGCGACATCATCGACTTCGATTACGGTCCACGCAGCAACCCCTATTGGCATACCACGAAGGACATCCCCGCGAATTGCTCGGGGGCCAGCATTGCCAAGGTCGGGCGAGTTCTGTTGAAATGGCTGACTCAGGTGCCTCAATCGAAGGTCGGCAGAGGGCGCGTCAGCAATTGAGGTCATTCATCGACCGCTCCTCTGCAAAGCGACGCACAACGCGGAAGCGACAACCGTGGATGAAAACAGATGGATCGTTCCCGCTGCCGGCGGATTGCTTTTCCTTATTGGATTTGCGATGGTCACGGCACATCTGCGAATGCGGAAACGAACGCAGCACAAACCGGAACTTGACGAGGCCGCACGCGCGCATCTGGCCGCGCGATTTCGCCGCCGCCTGCAGACATCCGGATTGATCGCCGTGCTGGGCGTGTTGATTGGAGTCGGTGATCAGTTAGAGATTCTCAGGCGAAATCCCGGTTGGTTCGGCGTCTATTGGCTCGGTGTGTTGTTGCTGACTTTCTGGGTGATGCTGTTGGGCGTGGCGGATTATCTTGCGACGCGAACGCACAGCAGTGTCGCGCTGGCGCGTCTGCGGAAGAAGCAGGAAGAGTTGGAACGAGAGGTCGCCGAAATCAAGCGCCGCGGTTCAAACGGTCGCGACTCGCGCGGTTGAATCCGCTTCACACGACGGTTACGAACAGTATTGACTGTCTATTTCCGTCCGGCCGTTTTCAAAAACTCAGTAATCGAGACTGCGACGCCGCTCATCGATTTGTACCGGTCCTCGATTCGCTTCGACAACATCCTCAGGCAGATCGCTTCGAGTTCCGGGTCAAGCCCCGCACGCAATTCGGACGGGGGCGGTGGGTTTTTCATGACAATCTGCGTCATGACCGAGCCGACGGTTCCCTGGAACGGCAAGTCGCCGGTCAGCAGTTCGTAGAAGAGAATGCCCAGGCTGAAAACGTCGGACGGCGGGCCAAGTTGATCGACTTCGCCCTCGACCTGTTCGGGCGACATGTAGGCCGGCGTTCCCAGTATTGTGCCGGCCGCTGTCATGCGGGCATTGTCCTGCACGATCATTCGCGCCAGACCAAAGTCCATTACAACCGGTTCGTGCTGAAGGTCGATCATCACGTTGGCTGGTTTCAGGTCGCGATGCAGAACGCCGTTGGAATGTGCTTCGCGAAGCGCCAATGCGAGTTTGCGAATGACGGTAGCAACCACAGTTTCCGGCTGACGTTTTTTTGAATCGATAAATTGCGTCAGTTCTCTACCTTCGATGTAAGCCATCGCAAGGTAAGGATGGCCGCCGAATTCGCCAATGTCGTACACGGGGCAAATATTGCGGTGGCGCAATTTGGCCGCCAGTCGCGCCTCCTGGTAGAAGCGCTCGCGGGTATCGCCCCCGCCGTGAGTGGAAAGCTTGGGGATTTTCAGCGCGACCTTGCGGTCCAATTGTTCGTCGTGCGCCAGGAAGACCGTTCCCATACGGCCCTCGCCCAGCGTCTTGATCATATAGTAGCGGCCGAAATCTACGGGGACCGGTCCATCACCGACCGGCTGGCTGCCGGGGATGGCATCGAGAACCGTTGCTGTGACATCCGCCTTTGGCGCTGCAGTTGAAACGGCAGCCTGTTGAGGGGCGGGGGCGGGGTCGAATCAAAGCCAACCTCAATATTGCATCCGGTCAATAACTGTCTTAATCGTTCGACGCCCTCCGGCGTTACCGAAGTTCCGCTGAGCCCCAGGAATTCCAATTGCGGCAGGGAGGCGAGATGTTCGAGGCCGGCATCTGTTATCCGGGTTTGACTCAGTACGAGAAACCGAAGCCCCTTCATGCGGTGCAGGTGAACCAGCCCGGCATCTCCAATTTGTGTCCCCGTGAGATTGAGAACCGTTAGACCGGTCAGATCGCGCAGGCTTTCCATGCCCGCGTCGTTGAGGTCGGTCCCTTCCAGCGCCAACGCCGTCAAACTCGTCTGCGCTCGCAGATTTGCCAGGTCGGCTGCTGCCAAGGCATTGCCACGAAATTTCAACGACTGATGTTGCGTCATTCCCGATTGACCTGAAGGGAGCATGACTCGATACGCTCCGCTTGTTCCACAGTGTGCGGTTGGATGGTTCGCGCAACTTGAGCAGTCAATCTTTGTCGGAGATTTCCGGCGTGAATTTTCTACTGATGATTGGCGGCGCTGCGGTAGACCGGCCCAATCGGAAGTTTCAATTCGAAGCAGCGAGACGGTAATTCAAAAGGCCGTCCAGCTTCGAAGTGAATCCCGATCCCCTACCCAAGCAATGTCGCTCAACGCAAGGCCACTATAACGCGCCGCAAGCGTCTGCGCCAACAGTCGCTGTGCGCGTCTCTCACCGGCGACTCGACAACTCACTTCAAGACATGGCATAGAAAAACAACGAGGAGAAGGGCGTGTTGATACAGCACTTCTCCTCGTTGCAGAATCACGATCGGCCGGATGTTGATTCACTGCGAAAAACCGCCAACCTTGATGGTCGGTCAAGTTGTTTGGCTACTTGGCGCTGCTCGCCGCTTTCTTTTTCGACCGCTCTAAAGATCGCTTCTTGGTTGCTTCACGCAACTCGCCTAACTGCTTCTTCTGGGCAACGGTCAAAACGGCTTCAACCTCCGCGTCGCGTTTGGCGACGAGTGCAGCCATTTGCTCTTTCAGTTCGTCGAGTTGAGAAGCGTAAGTCTCCTGAAGGGTATAGATTTCTTCGCGCTGTTTCTTGCTGATACCGATTTTTGCGTAGTTATTTGGTAAACGGCGTCGAGATTTCTTCCGTGTCGTCGTTTGAGCTTTTTATTTCGCCGGCGCAGCTTTTGCCGCCACTGTCTTTTGAGTCTGCACCTTCTTTACAGACTTGTCAGCGTCGTCCGAGTAACCGGGACGAATGGTCAGCAGGGCAATGGCCAAGGCGGCAGCGGTCGAAACGGGGATCAAACTCTTCATGTGTCGTTCCTCAATTCTGGAATTCGACAGGCGGTGCCTGTCGGAAGGCTACGCCGCTCCTCGGCACTGTGAAATCCGAACCATCCAGGCCGGAATCAAATCGCTCGACAGACGGTACGATCGGGACGAATCTGAAATGTTTATACGTCTCAGTCGTTCATTATAGGTTCATACTGACATAATGTACTGACGATTTAAGCCCGAAACGTGGATAATTTGGCTAGTTTTCGACTGCGCAGCAGTCAGCCCGAAAAGAATTAGCCGGTCTGCTTGCACAGGCATCAGGCGCCGAATACGGCCTCGAGTGCCTGCCGCATCACCTTGGCATCGACATCGATGCCGGTCCAATACTTGACGCCGATGACGCCCTGATTGACCAGCATTCCGAGTCCGTCGATCACCTTGCAACCGCGCTGGGTGGCTTCGCGGACCAGATGCGTGCGGGGCGGGTTGGGAATCACGTCGGCGACAACCATGCCGGCCGACAGCGAATCCAGGTTAATCGCGAGCTGCGCATCAACATCGGGATACAGGCCGATGGACGTGGCATTGATGACAACGCCGGTCCCGTCGGGAATTGTGTATTCGCCATCCCAGGAGACGAACCCAGCATCGGCGGGCGTCTTCTCGTTCAATAACTCGACCAACTCATTGCCGCGCCCCGAGGTGCGATTGACGATGGTAATGTGAGTCGCGCCAGCCAATGCCACCTCGACACCAATCGCGCGCGCTGCGCCACCCGCCCCGAAGATGACGACACGCTGACCTTTTGGATCAACTTGTTCACGCAGCGATTCGACAAACCCTTTGCCGTCGGTGTTCTCGCCGACGAGTTTGTCTCCACGTCGGCAAACGCAGTTGACGGCTCCCATCAGTGATGCCGATTCGCCCAGTTCATCGAGATGCTCAATGACGGCCACTTTGTGGGGAATCGTGCAATTGAATCCGCGAAACCCCATCGCCCGCACGCCATTGACCGCGTCGCGGAGACCGTCCGGTGAGACTTCAATGGTGAGGTATCGCCAATCCAAACCATGATGTTGGTAGGCGGCCTCGATCATCGCCTGCGTCGGATTTTCAGACACCGGCTGACCAAAACATCCGGTGAGTTCCTGCTTGAAGTTGAGCGGTGCGTCAGACAATTTGTGTTTCCGATCTTTGCGTTTTGGGATATGTCCAACACAACTTCCCAAAGTAACCCGAAGCGTAAGCGAGGGGTCGGCCCTCGCTTACGCTTCGGGTTACAATGTGATTCAAGAGTGGGAAGTCATGGGCGATTTGCGATGTTGTCGCGATGCACCTTACGGCATGGCTTTCATTTCGCACGAGAGACCGCCGGCGGCGGGGATGTACGATTCGTTGACGTAGTCCATCACCATGCGGTCGGCGTTAAACCGCCAGCCCAGTGTGCGGACGGCATGCTTCATGCGTTTGATCCACTCCTGCGGCAGATCGTCGTCGTCGCGATCGTAATACAGCGGAATCACCTGGTTGACCAACACGTCGTGCAGGTTTTCGGCGTCGCGTTCGTCCTGCACATCGGAATCGACGTGAATCAGTCCGTTGCCGATGCCAAACCCATTTTCGCCGTCGAAGGCTTCGGCCCACCAACCATCGAGGATCGAGCAGTTCAGTCCGCCGTTGAGGACAACCTTCTGCCCGCTGGTTCCCGAAGCCTCGTGCGGCCGACGGGGATTGTTCAACCAGACATCGACACCCTGCACCAGGTGGCGTCCGAGATTGATGTCGTAATCTTCGAGAATGACGACGCGGTTTTTGAATCGACTGTCCTGCGAAATCTTGAAGACGCGTTGCAGGATCGCCTTGCCATTTTCATCGGCCGGATGCGATTTGCCGGCAAAGATGAACTGCACCGGCCGGTCGGCATCGTTGATGATTTTTTCAAATCGTTCGGCGTCGCGCATCACCAGGTCGGTGCGTTTATACGGCGCAAAACGGCGGGCGAAACCGATTGTGAGGAACTCCGGATCGAGTACGTTGTTCAATTCGGCAATGCGGCTGTCCGGTTCGCCGCGACGTTTGGCCTGCTTGACCAGCAGCGTGCGGGCGTATGCAATCAGCCGATTCTTCAGCGACAGATGCGTTTCCCATAATTCCGCCGGCGTCACTTCGTCGAAGCCGGCCCACACATCGGGTTGGCCGCTTTGCAGGAACCATTTTGCGGGCAGCACGCGGTCGTAGAGTACGCGCATTTGAGACGCCAGCCAGGTTGGCACGTGCACGCCGTTGGTAATGTGACCGATGGGAATTTCTTCTTCACTGCGCCACGGCCATAACCCGGCCCACATTTGCCGACTGACAACGCCATGCAGATTGGAGACCGCGTTTGCGCGACGGCTGAATTTGAAGGCGAGGACCGTCATGCAGAACGATTCGCCTGAGTTCTGCGGATCGACACGGCCAAGGCCCATCAGCGCGTCGGTCGATAGTCCCAATTCGTCAGCAAGCGGGCCGACGTGCTCTTCCACCAGTCCCTGATCGAAGCGGTCGTGTCCGGCGGCGACCGGTGTGTGTGTGGTAAAGACACCCATCGCGGCCGTTGCTCGCAACGCATTGTCGAACGTCATACCGTCGTTCTTCATACGGTTGCGAACAATTTCCAGCGGTGCAAAGGCCGAATGCCCTTCGTTCATGTGAATGACATTCGGATGAATTCCCATCGCTTCCAGCGCACGAACCCCGCCGACCCCCAGCATAATTTCCTGGCGAATCCGCGTTCGTTGATCGCCGCCGTAAAGCCGCGCGGTCAAGTGGCGGTCTTCGTCTGAGTTTTCCGCGATGTCGGTATCGAGCAGGAAGAGCGGAATGCGTCCGACATCGACGCGCCACACCTGTGCATAAATCTTGCCTGCACGCGTATCAACAGAAATGACGATCGTCTTTCCGTCGGCCGATTTGGCAGGTTGAACGGGGAGCGTGGCTGTGTCGATTTCGGTGTACGACTCCTGCTGCCAACCCTTTTCATCAATTCGTTGGGAGAAATAGCCTTCATCGTACAACAGGCCGATTGCCACCAGCGGAATCCCCAGGTCGGATGCGCTCTTGAGGTGGTCGCCCGCCAGCACACCCAAACCGCCCGAGTAAATCTTCAGTGATTCGTGCAGCCCAAACTCCGCCGAAAAATAGGCCGCCGGTCGATGTCCCAACAGTCCAGCGTGTGTGTCGCCCCAGGTGTCGTCCGACTGCTGGTACTCCAGCCAGCGGCGATAGGCCCGGTTGATGCTGGAGTGCAACATTCGCTCGCGAGCACGTTGTTCCAGTTTTTCCGGCGGGTATTCCTGCAGCAGCAAGACTGGATTGTGATCGACCTTCGACCATAACACCGGGTCGATCTGCCGGAAAATGTTTGTGACGTCGGGCTGCCAACTCCACCACAGGTTGGTAATGAGGTGGGTCAGTTTGTCGTGGATGGAATGTTCGGTTTTCGCCATGAAAGTCCGTTTCCTGCAGCGTTGGCGACCGGATAACCGATCGCGTGGTGATTGGTTCTCGCGTCTGGATCGCAGCCCTCCCGGCATGCCAAGAAGTATAGCGAAGCGAGAGAAATCGTCGATAGTCAGCTGCCCGATTCAGCCGGCATAATCGGAGAATCGAGTGTCAAATTAGAACTCATCCGAAAACCCGATTACGGTTGTTCGTGAACTTCCAGGCAAGTCTTCGGGTGACCCGTCAGAGGGTTCTCGGACAATTTCTAGGTCGCTGCTGCAGAATCCTTGCTCGCCGCCTGTCGATTGTTTCGGCAGGTCGCGACGATGCGGAGTTGGTCGTAGCTGACTTCACCATCGAGGTGATCGAAAACCGGTTTGAGCCGATCTCCATTCACATCATCGAGTGCCTGCTCGACGCGGGCCGTTGTCTCGGCATCGACCCACGGTGAGGGATCTTCAACCGTCGCGTGAGCCAGGTATTCTCGCAAGTAGGCATTCACCGTCGATTTGGCCCGACCCATCGACTCGACAACTTGTTCGATGGAATGGCCCGACTCGAAGAACTCGAACGATTTCCGCGCGCTACTGGACGGACCGCGGCGCGGACGAGGCGGCGCCGCTTTTTGCGACGATGTCGATGACTCAACGTCGGTCGATACTTCGTTCTCGCTGCAATATTCGACAATGCAGGCGAGAAACGCTTCGCCGTAGTCGGCGCGTTTCTTTTCACCAACTCCTTTGACGTTGAGAAATCCTTCCAACGACGACGGTCGCCGCCGTGCCATGTCGCGAAGGGTGGCATCGCCGAAGACGATATACGTGGGAACGCCCAGTTGCTCCGCCGTCTCTCGTCGCAGAGTTCGTAATAACTCGAACAGGTCGCGGTCCACGCCCTCCCACGAATCGTCGGCAGCTGCCGATCGGCTCTTCGATTTGGCTGCCCGCGGCTGAAGCAGTCGCGGTTCCGAATCGCCTTTTAGCAGTTGGCGTCCCAGATCGGTAATTTCCAACACATTGAATTCGCCCGCTTTCTGCAGGTATCCCTGTCCGACCAACTGCTCGACCCAGTCGCGAATGTTGCGGCGAGATTCGTCCTTGAGAAGCCCCCACGTACTCAATTGGTCGTGCCCGTTTTCTTTGATTCGCTGCTCGCCCGATCCAGCCAACACCTTGGCTGTGTAGTCGCCGCCGAAACTCTCTTTTAGCCGCACCACACAGGAGAGAATCTTCTGGCCGACGATCAGCGGTTCGTCCACCAGATCGAGATCGCCCAGGCAGACGTCGCACGCATTGCAGGATTCCTGCGGAAACTCCTGACCGAAATAGCTCACCAGCGCACGGTGGCGGCAGACGACGCCCGCACAGAAATTGAACATGGCATCCAGCGAATTGACGGCCGCCTGGTAAGCGTCGCCTTCCAAATCCGAAAGCATCCACTTCAAGGTCGCCATGTCGCCCCCGGAATACAGCAGGCAACATTCGGCTTCCAAACCATCGCGTCCGGCGCGGCCGCTTTCCTGCTGATAGTTCTCGATCGACTTGGGCATTGCAGCATGCACGACGTAGCGCACGTTGGATTTATCGATGCCCATGCCGAAAGCAACCGTGGCCACCACCACATCGACTTGCTCTTCGATGAACGCATCCTGATTGCGATGCCGTTGGTCGTCCGGCAGGCCGGCGTGATAGGGCAACGCGCGAATCTTCATTTCGATTAACGCCTGCGTCAGTTCGTCCACATCTTTGCGCCGCAGGCAGTAAATGATGCCCGACTCGCCTTTATGACGTTCAATGACATCGAGAACCTGCCCCAGTCGGTCGGTGCGCTGCTCGACCCGGTACGTCAAATTGGGCCGGTCGAAGGAGCCGACGAGGATTTCGGGATCGTCGAGACCCAGATTGGCGGCGATGTCGGCACGCACTTTTTCGGTTGCGGTGGCGGTGTAGGTGTGAATGCCGACGCCAGGAAACACTTCCTTGAGCATTTTGAGTTCGCGATACTCCGGTCGGAAATCGTGTCCCCACTCGCTGATGCAGTGGGCTTCGTCGATTGCCACCATCGAGACATTGGCCGAACGCAGGAATTCAATCGTTCGTGGCTGCACTAACCGTTCGGGGGCCATGTACAACAGTCGCAATCGCCCGGCGCGAATCTCACTTGCGACGTTTCCCTTTTCCGCATACGACATGGTGCTGTTGATGCAGGCGGCCGGAACGCCGCAGGTTGTGAGCGCATCGACCTGATCCTTCATCAGCGAGATCAGCGGCGAAACAACAATCGCCAGTCCGTCCAGACACATAGCCGGTGCCTGAAAGCAAAGCGATTTTCCCCCGCCGGTTGGCAACACGACAATCGAGTCGCCACCGGCCATCACGCGCGTCATCGCTTCGGGCTGAAGCGGAAGAAAGCCGTCGTATCCCCAATACTTCTGCAGGACATTGGTGAGCGCAGTCTGCGAATCGCCGGGCATGGTTTGTGTGTCGCAAGAATGGCATTGGACGAAGCCCGCCTGACGTGTCGGGCAGGAACCCCGCACAATATAGCATCCGTTCACACACAACCCAACGCAGTGGACAGGATTGCGGAGCCATCGAGAGATCGCCCCGCAAACCTGTTCGATTCAACCTTCACCGCCCGATTCCCGGGTCCAAATCCCGGTCAAACGGGATTTGGTCGAGGTGTTCGATGTATTCGAGCGGATCGAAGGGCAGCTTTTTAAGATCGAAGGGCGGTCTCGCAAGTGCCTTAACCTCTGGGGTGGCATTCTGGATGCCGGTCCAGGGAATTCCGTGAACCTCATGCGCATCGGGATACCTTTTTTTCCACAGGTCGTGCCGCAACTTCATGCGGTTGAAGGGGCTTTTGAGGTGGATCATATTCACCATCAGCGGTGTCTTCTCACGGGGGGCGGCCAGCAGGAAATAGAACGCCGCCGCGATTCCGCTGGCTTCGCCGACGGGGTCTGACGATATCCAATGCCGCTTGTAGTTGCCCTTAACCGTTGCCCCGAGTTTCGGACCGGCATAAATGAAGACGAAGTCGCGGCGGCTGTGTGTGTCGCCGTTGAGTAGCAGCGACGTCTGATCCAGTCCATCGACGACTCGATCGGTCGGGACATGTTCGAGTGCCCCTGCGACGCGGGCGAAGGTTGTGTATAAGTCGGTTTCGTGAATGATGTCACCGACTGTCTGTCCCGGTTCGATGGTCCCCGGCCACCAAGCTTGAGCCGGCACGCGGACGCCGCCTTCGAGAAAGTCACCCTTGCCACCACGAAAGATCGTTTCGGCCATGCCCAATCCCGGCGGAGGATTGTGCGACATGGGGCCGTTGTCTGCCATGCACACCAGCAGTGTGTTTTCGGCGATCCCGAGTTCCTTCAGCTTTGCGATTACTCTCCCGACAAAGGGATCAACATTCCCCTGAAGACCATCCTGGAGGATGCTTCTGGACGCCGAGACTTTCTTGGGATTTGGAATGAAGCTCGTCAGGTTGGGCCAGTTGGCGACGTAGAACGGTTTTCCTGCTTTGGCGTTGCGTTCGATGAATGCAAGAGTCCGCCGCTGGGCTTCCGGATCGATCTTCATGTAGTTTTCATGAGAATTATCACCCCACTGTCGCGTCGGCCCGCCCTTTGTCCCCTCAGCGATCTGCACCCACCCCTTGGTGACGAACGTGTTGTCGAGTTTGTAAGGATCTTTTGGCAGCATGTCTTCGAACAGTCCGATCGACGCGTTGGCGCCTTCGGCGATTCGCGTATTCAACGATAGGATCTGGTTGTACCCGGTAAAGAATGCCTCGTCGAAACCCTGCTTGTGCGGATAACTCTGTTCGATGTCGCCCAGATGCCATTTGCCGTGGAAGGCGGTTGCATAGCCCGCTTGGGAAAGCACTTCGGCGAGTGTGACTTCGGCGCTACGCATGCCGTGCGACTCACGTAGCATGCCGATGTTGTACATTCCACTGCGAACGGCATAGCGACCGGTGATGCATGCGGCTCGGCTCGGCGTGCAGCCCACTTCGGTATACATCCGCGTAAACAATATGCCTTCTCGGGCCATCCGGTTGAGGTGCGGAGTTCGCAGTCCGCGCACCTGTTGAATCGCTGGGATGCCAACATCGCCAAAGGCTGTATCGTCCCACATGATGTGAACAATGTTCGGCGGTCGGCCGTGTTTCTTTCGCAGCGAGGCAAGTCTCGCATCGAGCGCCTCATCTTCCGCATTCCAACGCTCACCATTCTGTGCTTCAAGAATGTAGTACTCGGCATCGTGGACGATCTTGCCCTTTTGCGACTGCGCGACGGCGAATCCGCCGTTCACCATGAAAAGCAAACAAATCGTCGTTCCGATCACTGTCTTCAACATGGTGTTACTCCAGAAACGAAAAATTGCGCAGAATGCCATTGCGACGAATACGCGGGAAGTCGATCCAAGCTGCTTGACTTGGGACGTACGATTTCTCTGGTCAATCGGCCACTTTTGACTCTGAAACCGCATCGACCAGGTCGGCGGCAAACTGAAGCATGGGAATGGGCTTGTAAACGAATCGCTGCCACGGCTCGTTTTTCACTGAACTTGCGATTTCTGCAGAACCGTCATCGACAATCAGGAAGCATTTGGCACCGAGGTTCTGCGCGTGAATGACTCTCGCGAGTCTCACACCATCGCCGGCCGTTTGGATGGTTACGTCCGCAATGGCGACGCAAACCGGCATCTGTGATGCAATCTTCAGTGCGGTTGCAATGGAGTCCGCTGTCTCGACGGGATCACCCTGGCCGGAACACACGCGTTTGAGTGCGTCTCGAAACTGGGAGTCGCGAGTCACTATGACGACTTGTCGTTGCATACAACCATTCCTTCACCTCGCTGTAACAGACTCCCAAGGTTGCCATCGTTCGACTGGCAACCGTGCCGAGAACAAGACGCCGTACTCGGTTCCTGAATTTCATTGTGCCGAAGTTGGAGCGGATGCGGTATGTAATAAATTTGCATACGCATGCAAAAAATTTGCGGTTGCGTTGCGTTTGGCGATGCTCCGCATGGCCGGGCGGTGATTTTCCAACGGATACCAACCGCAGGAAGGCGCGCCTGTCCCAGTCCTTCACTGGTTCAAGCGGGTTGACCTGGAGATTTCTATGTTCGTTTCCAGGTTCTGCAACCAATTCCAGTTGCATGTTGTTTTAACGGGTGGCTGGGTTTGAGTCGGATAAACACCCAGTTGTTCACGACCTGGGGTCTCCCACCGGTCGCCCCCAGCCACCCTGACAAGTCTCTGTTGTCTTGCCTGTCACTATTTTTTGCTTGCATCGAACCGGCAGGCGCCGACGAATCGCAAGAATCAATGTCAGATTGTTGGATGCCGCGCGATTCTGGTTGTCAGACACATTTGCTCCTTCCGGACCACGATCCGAAAATGGCAACTTCACATGTTGAATTTCACACTGTGAACTTCCCCGCTTCACATCACCGGCTGAAAATTTATGAGGGTTCATCAAGAATCGACATGACGAGAACCGATTGCCTTTGCTGTTTCAGAGACGTATTGTGCCGTGAAGTGAGTTACAGCGGTATGCACAATTTTTGCATACGTATGCAAAAATTGTGCGGATGCGTCGCTCGCATAACATTCGTAGACTCGCCGGTGCAAAGATATCGGGTTCGGAAAGCAAACGCGTTCAGAGCGTCTGCCTGATGGAGGGGAATCTGTGTCAAACACCTTGATGTGGAGATGCTGCCATGTTGGTTCTCAGCCGAAAAAAGAGCCAGTCGATACAGATCGATTCGGCGATCCAAATTACCGTCGTTTCGATTAGCCGAGGGCGAGTCAAACTTGGGATCAGCGCACCAGACGACGTGCGGATTATCCGGCACGAATTGATCGACTGCGTACCGGTTCCGCCGGAAACGCCGGAAAAGTCATTGCCGCAACCTGCAAAGGTGCTGTAGGGTGTCGTTACCAAAACAGCAACAGCGGGAATTGTAGTCGCCGCGTGTGGAATCGGTGGCTCGAATGAGCGTGACGCCTAAATGCGGTCACCGCGCCCGGTTCGCGATTGCCTTGGCCGACGCGACAGGGAACAATCGGTTTGGGCTGCATGTCCTGTGACGTTACGATCAAGGCAAGAATGAAAGTCTATGTCAGACGAGTTGCGACACCACGATTCTCAAGTGCAAACCGACGAGGAACCGTTTCGGTTGATCTGCGAATTGTTCAGGGAGAAACATGGCAAGTTGTTGGAGTCGATGCCGGACGGGATCATCGTCATCAACACCTCTGGACGAATCGTGCTGGCGAATTCTCATGCTGAGAAACTGTTTGGCTATGAGCGTGGCGATCTTGTTTCGCTCGCAATCGAGGCACTGGTGCCGGTGGAGCTTCGCGCGGGCCATGTGAGTCAACGGGATTCTTATATTGCTGACCCCTATCCTCGCGCAATGGGCGAAGGTGGCGAACTGCATGGCGTTCGCTGGGATGGTAGCGAATTTCCGGCTGAGATCAGCTTGAGTCCCATGCAGCCCGACGACGGCTTGTTGGTTTGTGCGGCGGTGCGCGACGTCTCTAAACGGTTGAGCATCGAAAAGGCCTTGCGGGAGAGTGAGGAGAAGCTCCGCGCGCAAGTGCTTGAAGAGCGGTACTTCGATCTCTATGTCAACTCACCCGACATGTGCGCGTCGATCGACGCAGTGACCAGACGAATTGTCAATTGCAATAATACGCTGGCGGAGGCGACCGGCTACACCAGGGAAGAACTGCTGGCGATGCCTCACATCTCGTATCTCTATGCACCTGAGTGTGAAGATGCGAGAGTGGATGTGTTCCGCGAATTTGTTGAAACTGGAATGGTGCGCGATGAGGAACTTCAGTTGAAACGCAGCGATGGAGGCATTATCGACGTCTCCTTAAGTCTGACGGCGGTTCGCGGTGAGAACGGAAACGTCGTTCGTAGCAGGTCGGTCTGGCGCGACATCACCAGTCGCAGACGTTCGGAGAAGATGTTGCGTCTGGTCGTCGAGGGAACGTCGCTGTCGTTTGGAGAAGATTATTTTCGTTTGCTAACGCGGCATCTGGCGAATGCGCTGGATGTTCGTTGTGCCTTCGTTTCCGAAATTCCCGACCAACGCGGCGGACAATTGCGGCTGCTCGCTTTTTGGAACGGAAACGGCTTCGAGCAGAATTTTGAGTATGACGTGCAAGGGACGCCTTGCGAACACGTGATGGAACAGGGACTCGTCTATTATCCGGACAGTATGCGGCAGTTATTTCCTGAGGACGAATGGTTGAAGGGGTCTGACATTGAAAGTTACCTGGCAGTTGCGCTGTTGGATCTCGACGGCAATTCGGTCGGCGTGATGGGGATCGCAAACGCTGAGCCAATATCCTTTCCCTCAGATGCTCGATCAATCTTGCAAGTTTCGTCGATGCGAGCCAGCGCGGAATTGCTGCGAATGCGGACGGAACAGGCCCTGCTCCGAGTTCATGACGAATTGGAATTGCGGGTGCAGGATCGCACGGCTGACCTGGAGGGGGCAAACGCCCAATTGGAGCGCGAAGCTGGCGATCGGATGCTGATTGAAGATGCCCTGCGAGCGAGCGAGGAGCAAATTCGCCTGATACTCGATTCGACAGTTGAAGCGATCTACGGTCTCGATTTTCAGGGAAACTGCACCTTCTGCAATCGAGCGTGTGTGGAAACGCTGGGATACGACCACGCCGATGACCTGCTCGGCCAGAACATGCACGATTTGATGCATCACACGCGCAACGACGGTTCGCATTATCGGCTTCGTGGTCGGCGACGTCGAACCTCCGGCGACAATCGTCGTATTTCAGCCATCGCTGCACTTCTGTCGAGAAGCTGGTCCGTCCTCCGACGGCACCGCGAACCGCATCGACAATCGCTGCGGTCGATTCTGTCTTTGCCAGAATGCCACAGGTGTTCAACCGTAAGGCCTGCCTGATGAGCGGCACGGCGATTGTCCCGGCTAGAAAGATCAGCTTGGTCTTCTTCGAAAGTGCACCGATTTGCGAGGCGAATTCAAAAGCCTGCCCCGAGGAATGGTCAGCATCGAGAATGGCAACGTGAATATCGGAATTTGACATCCGCTGCAGAGCCACGCCACTGCGGCCGCTTGCAATCTCAACCGTCATCTCCGACTGTGAATTGAGGCGGTCTTCAATTGCTTCGAGCAATACCGCTCGATCGCTGATTACGGCGATGCAAATGTCACAAAGTTTCATCTGCCGATTCTCCAGGTGCTACGCTGCTCGCAACGTTTGAGGTTCAATTTGATAGAAAACATCGCTTGGAACAAGACTTGACTGCCCACGGACAAAGGTGTTCACGGGCAGTGGTGGAAGTCGAATTATGAGGAACTCCTCAGCTCTTCAACCAGAGCCTGTAACTCACTGAGTTTTGCCTTAAGCGCATTGTGTTCCGACTGGAACTGTTCGAACTTACTTTGCGTGATTGTCCGCACCTCTTCCACGGCGGTCTGCCAATCGCCGTCGACGCGACCCCCGCGCGATGCCGGCGGTGCGGAGGCCGAGCCACTCGTTCCAACGCCGGCGGTGGGAGACCCCGTGCTGGAATCCACTGAATCCGTCGCCCCAGTCGATTCCCCATTCAGCCGTTTCTCGATCTCAGAGAGGTTCCGGAACAATCGCTCTTTGTCGATCGGTTTCAGCATCACATCGACGAAGCCCAAAGAAACGGCCTGTTGTAGCAGTCCTGCCTCTTTGCGATGGACGTCTGCCGAGGGCCGCAGCGCCGTCATCAAGATGAATTCCGGCGGGGGGATCTCTCCGGCGTCGGTGAGACGATTGATGTTGAGGGATGCCTTGAACAGCTCGATGCCGTCCATGCCCGGCATGAGGAGGTCCGTGAGAACGGCACCAATCGTGTTATCTTTCTTAAGCAACTCAATCGCGGCGTTTCCGGAAGCCGCAGTGACGACACTGTAGCCGTTATCGGTCAACAGACGGTCCATGGAATGCCGCACGACCCCGACATCATCTACGACAATCACCTTCATTGGATGCCGCCTTCCATAAGCGGTTAGAGAATTTCGGGTCGATGGGCCTGGGTTTCCTGATCAGAACGGACTGCCGACGTGCGACTAAGTCAGTCTGAGGCAAATTGCGGAATCAAGGAATACCACGGGCCGCTACAGAATGTCATCGGCCTGATAAGGAATTCGCCTCCATAGGGTATTTGCCCCTGCTTGTGTGGCCACTGTGCCGGAGATGGGCGCTGAAATAGCCATTAGAATGGCACTTAAGACATCTTGCGAGAAGAAGCGCAGAGCATCGCGGTGTTACCCGGTGCGATCATATTGCCCGGTGTCCGCAGCTTGGCAGCGGCCGGACAAGTATGAGGTAACGGCATTCAGAGACAACGATTCACGTTGCACATTCGCGGAGCCGATACTTGGTCACAGCGGACTACGTCGATCGGTCGATTTACCGCACGTCCTCGTCCAGGTGGTAATCGCTGATTTTCTTATGCAGCGTGTTGCGGTTAATGCCGAGTCGCGTCGCCGCTTTGGTCTGCACACCCTGACACGTGTTGAGAACCTGCGAGATCAGTTCCTTTTCGACCAGCGAGACGACCCGCTCGTGGACATCGTTGGCTGCGTCGCCCGCTTCGGCAAGGCCAAGAGCAACCAACTCGCTACAGAGGGTCTCCACACCGCCCGTTTTCCCGCGGCCGATGCGGACGGGGGCCAAGCCGCGAACGTGCGGGGGGAATGCTTCCGCGCCGAGCGTGTTCCCGTCGGTTAGCACAATCGCCCGCTCGACATAGTTCTGCAGTTCGCGGACATTGCCTGGCCAGCCGTAGCGTTGCAGGAAGGAGATTGCCTCGGCCGTCGGTTGAGGAGTCGGCCTTCTGTTTTTCGCAGCATAGGTTGCGATAAAGAAGTCAACCAGTAACGGCACGTCTTCCGGGCGATCGCGGAGCGGGGGCAAATAGATCGGCAGCACGTTCAGCCGGTAATAAAGGTCTTCGCGGAACCGGTCTTCGTCGATTTCGTCCAGCAAATCGCGGTTGGTGGCGGCGACGATGCGGCAATCGACTTCGATGCTCTTGGTGTCACCCACGCGCTCAAACTCGTGTTCCTGCAGCACGCGCAACAATTTGACCTGCAGTTTGTAACTGACCGAATTGATCTCATCGAGAAATACTGTTCCGCCGTGAGCCGCCTCGAACCGGCCGGTGCGGTTTTCAAATGCGTTGGTGAAGGCTCCTTTGACGTGCCCGAACAGTTCGCTTTCGAGCAAACTCTCGCTCAGCGCGCCGCAGTTGACACGAATGAACGGTCCGCTCGCCCGTGGGCTGAGTTCGTGGACAGCTCGGGCAATCAATTCCTTGCCCGTCCCCGTTTCGCCGGTGAGCAATACCGTGGCCGATGATTGAGCGGCACGTTGTGTCAGCGCATAGACATCCTGCATGACCGGCGCGTTGCCAATCATGCCCGCAATGTTTGACTGAGGTAGCGATGTGGCCTGTGCCATTTTCTGACTTTTTGAGTGCTGCAAGCGTTTTCGTGCCTTGATTATAGGCGTCGCGACTGCTGTGCATAGCACTCACGAGACGGAAAGCAAGGATTCCGGCGAAAATGACGATTTCAGGGAATATGAAAACGCCCTGAATCGATCGGGAAGCCGAAGGTGTGCACTCGATGCAGGCGGACTGCTGAGTGTGTGTGCAATGTGGCCGCGGAAATCGACCAGGAAATAGGGTCGCAAAAACCAGCCCGTCGCGTGACGAGTTACTTGCCTTTTTGCTTTTGCTTCTGAATCTTTGCCCAGGCATCTCGCAAGGGGGTCGTGCGGTTGAATACCGGGGTTTCCGGGGTCGAATCGGAATCGACGCAAAAATAGCCCCGCCGCTCAAATTGAAAGCGATCACCGGGAGCAGTTTGACCCAAAGACGGCTCGAGTTGGCAGCCAGCGAGCGTTTTCAGCGAGTTCGCGTTGAGGTTATCGCGGTAGGTCTGACCGTCTTCGACGTCGTTCGGATCGGGATTCTCGAATAAGTGATCGTACAGCCGCACTTCGGCTTCGATGGCATGTGCAGCAGAAACCCAATGCAGGGTCCCCTTCACCTTGCGACCGTCGGGTGAATCGCCGCCGCGAGTTGCGGGGTCATAGGTGCAGCGCAGCTCGATGACGTTTCCATCATCGTCCTTGATGACTTCGGTGCAGGTGATGAAGTAGGCGTAACGCAGCCGCACTTCTTTGCCGACCGAGAGGCGAAAGAACTTTCGCGGCGCGTCTTCCATAAAGTCGTCGCGTTCGATGTACAACTCGCGCGAGAATGGAATCGTCCGCGAGCCGGCCGACGCATCTTCCGGATTGTTAATCGCGTCCAGCTCTTCGCTTTCGCCTTCCGGGTAATTTTCGATGACGACCTTCAGCGGATCAAGTACAGCCAGTCGTCGTTCGGCCCGCTTGTTCAAGTCGGCGCGTAACGCGTTTTCGAGGACGGCCATGTCGGTCGTACTGTTGAATTTGGTGACACCAATTTCGATGCAGAACGCGCGAATCGATTCGGGCGTGTATCCGCGACGCCGCAATCCGCTGATCGTCGGCATACGGGGATCGTCCCAGCCGCTCACCTGTTTCTCCTCCACCAGTTCAAGCAGCTTGCGTTTGCTCGTCATGGTGTAGGTGAGCTTGAGGCGGGCGAACTCGATTTGCTGCGGATGATAGATGCCGAGCGCGTCGAGGTACCAATCGTACAACGGCCGGTGGTCCTCGAACTCCATCGTGCAAATGGAGTGCGTCACACGCTCGATGGAATCGCTTTCACCGTGCGTGAAATCGTACATCGGGTAGATGCACCAGGTGTCGCCGGTTCGATGGTGTGTGGCTGTCAGAATCCGGTACATCACCGGGTCGCGCAAATTCATATTGGGCGATGCCATATCGACTTTCGCCCGCAGCGTTTTCGATCCGTCGGGAAACTCGCCCGCTTTCATCCGTGCAAACAGGTCGAGGTTCTCTTCGACACTGCGGCTGCGGTGCGGGCTTTCGGTTCCCGGTTCGGTCACCGTACCGCGATGCTCGCGCATTTCTTCGCCAGTCAAATCGCAGACGAACGCTTTGCCATCGCTAATGAGTTGGACGGCCCAATCGTAGAGCTGCTCGAAATAATCGGACGCGTAGAACTCGCGGTCTTCCCAATCAAATCCAAGCCAGCGAATGTCCTCTTTGATGGCATCGACGTATTCCTGTTCCTCTTTGGTGGGATTGGTATCGTCGAATCGCAGATTATATTTTCCGCCAAATTCTTCGGCGATGCCGAAGTTCAAGCAGATCGACTTGGCATGCCCGATGTGCAGATAACCGTTCGGCTCGGGCGGAAACCGCGTCTGCACGCGCCCGTCCCATTTGCCGCTTTCAATGTCATCGGCAACAATCTGGCGCACAAAATCGGTGGGGGATGTGGGTTCGGCGTCAGTCTCAGCCTGTGTCGTTTGACTGGGGCCGAGTAACTCCGCCCAATCAACTTCCTGGCATTCACGTGCATCGGGGACGACTTTGCAATGAAATACGGCCTTATAGTCCCTAATCATCCTTGTCGCGTTTGGATCGATCAGTCGTATTTCCTCAGGTAGATTACCATTATTCTTTCGATCCATCATTGCATCGGAAAACAACAACCGGGCCATTGCGTCATATTGCGATAGCGAAAACCCAATGACAATGACTTGCTTTGCCTGCCTTAGCGCACCTCCCGCTCTTGACCATGTGAGTCCGCTTCCAATGAGTTTATGGAGGGGCTTAAAACCGCCAAGTGCCGCGATTCCTGGGAACAAATATCGATCGCTAATCCCTTCATACCGTTCTAGCGCATTGGCTAGCGCGGAAGTTGTATCAGCTCGCCAGAGTTCGAAACGGTATTCAAAATCGTCTGGAACGTTATCGCCAGAAGCGTTTTCGTCAGTTTTTGAATAGAGCCTAGTGAATTCCGATAGTGCCTCGCCTCTTCCAAATTGAAACCAATCTACCGATCCATGCATTTTGAGAACGACAACGTGTGGCCCTTCTTTCAAATCGTCAAGTCCATGACTCCAAGTGGTTCCACACTCGTCGAGCGCTTTTTCCACAAGCGTGTCATAATTGAAAGTGATTACGCCATCGCCTGCTCTCAATTGCTGGGCGAATTTGCTAATTACACTAGCAGTGGCATCGCCCTGTCTTTCGAGTATGGCCGAGATCACTTGTTCCAGAAGAAGACGCAAGACATGGTCAATCATCCTTGCATGATTCCACGATGCACCGGGCCCGTCGCCACGTCCGACCCGCATTCGCTGCTGATCCATTCTCCACATTTCGGCATCTTGGTGAGCGTAGTCAAACAACTGCTCAACGTTAATAGCAGTTGAGCTACCTGCTAACGCGCTTAAGCGGTTGCGAAAATCCCGAAGCCATTCCAACATTTCATTGTCTTGGTCGGGCAAATCAAGTCGTACTTCGATTGCCTGGATTAGGATATCTGTAAGTTCGGTTCCCAGCGGCAAACCAGCCGCTTTTGAAAAGCCCGCACCGAGAACAAAAATACGCTTGCACTCCGTTGTCATTTTCACTCTCTTGTTCCATATGTTTTCTGTGTTCGTGACACCGACATCCGACCGTTGCAGGTATTCGACTCAGCGACTTTCAGAATTCTTCGCTTCCCGTCCTGCGCGACGCACTTCCTCGGCGGATTTTTCCAACTCGACCATTCTGCGAGTGCGTTGGTCCGGTGTGAGCTTCAAGTTCTCTCACAACTGCGCGACTACAGCGTTTTGACGTCCCGTTCGATAATCAGTATCTCTTCCTGGTCCAATTCTCGCTTCAATTCTTCCTTCATCTCGGAAAGAAAGCGTCGCGCGGAGCGAGTCTGCGCAATGACGACGCGGTAGATTACGATCTCGTCGCGATACGTGACGTCGCCGAGTTTCCAGAAGCCATCGTTTGGCTGTGGGAAATACGTCAGGCCATCAAATTCTTTGAGCAGCCGACGTTGAATCTCCTGAAATTTCTCGGGTTCAATGGATGTTCCATCGTTATAGCAAAGTGGAACAAACAGATCATATTCTTTCACCAGGACCTACTCCCTCGAGTGTCGGCGCATCAGCGTCGGAGCCAATTTCCTTGAACGCGACACCTGCATCGCGTAGCGCCTTGATCGCGGTATCCGCAAGCACATACGTGCCATTCGGAAGAATCGTGCCAGGAGAATGGCGCAGCAGAATCGGCAGAGCTTTTTTCTCTTCGGATATTGAGAATTGAATGACCGTGTTCACAAGCGGTCCTCCCCTTTCGCAGAAAGTCGGTAGTCACCGTTACTCGATTGTAACACATCGAGAGTGACCGCAGCAGTTCAAATCTGCGCCAGCGCCCTGTCGATGCGGGCGAGACACCGGTCGCGGCCGAGCAATTCCAGACAATCAAACATGCCCGGCCCCTTGGGTTTGCCGGTGGTGGCGACGCGGAGGGCGTGAATGATTTGACCCATCTTGATGCCTTCGGTCTCGCAGAATGTGTGCAAGCAAGCGTCGGTTGTGGCGGCATCGAAGGGTTCGACGGATTCCAGTTGGGTGCGAAACTTGCGCAGCAAATCGGACGCCGTCTCGTCTTTGCGGAGCCGTTTATTGAATGCCTTGTCGTCGTACTGCAGTTCGTTGTCGGGAACGAAATACTCGTCGTAATCGAGGATGTCGCTGAAAATGGTTAATCGTTCGCCGAGGGCGGTTATGAGGCGGGCGATGCTGTCGCGCGACTCGGGGGTTCCGACGGGGTGCAGCCCGTCGGCTTTGAGGTTGGCGCGTTCGAGGAACGGGGCACAGCCGTTGGTTTTTTCTTCGATCGATAACTCGTTCATCCAGTGTTGTTGGTAGCTGTCGAGTTTGTCGGGGTCGAGACCGGCAGGGCTTTTGACGACGCGATCGAGTGTGAAGTTCTCGACGACGAAATCGCGTGACATGATTTCCGTCTTGTCATCGTACGACCAACCGAGTCGTGAAAGCGCGTTGAAGATTCCTTCCGGTAGGTAGCCGATTCGTTCGTAATATTCGACCATCACCGGGTTCAGCGTTTCGGAACTTCCCAGCCCGATGCGCGGGAAGACGCGGTTGGCCGCATCGAACATCTTCTTGAACTGCGGCATCTTGCGGTATTTTTCGATCTTCTTGTCGCGTTTGCTCAGTTTTTCTTTCGTGCCGGGTGCCGCGACGAACGGGATGTGCGCGAAGGTGGGAAGTTCATAACCCAACGCCTGGAAAATCAGCGCCTGCACGGCCGTGTTTGTCAGATGTTCTTCGGCTCGAATGACGTGCGTGATTTCCATCTGCGCGTCGTCAACCACCGTGGCGAAGTTGTAGAGCGGCGATCCGTCGGCGCGGCAGATGACCGGATCGGAAATTAACGCACAGTCCCATTCCACATGGCCACGAACATCGTCGTCGATGGCCACCTTTTCATCACGCGGCACGAGAAACCGCAGCACTGGCTGGCGGCCGTCGGCTTCGAGTTGTCGTTTTTCGTCGTCGGTCAATTCCAACGAGCGGCGGATGTTGAGGAACTGCCGCTTCTCTTTCTCGGCTTCTGTGCGGTCGGCTTGGATCTGTTCGGGCGTGTCGTAGTCGAAGTACGCGCGATCGGCGGCGATGAGCTGATCCGCGGCCGCCCGATACAAATCGCCGCGCTGCGATTGAAAATAGGGACCGAATGCCCCCTCGATTTCCGGACCCTCATCCCAGTCGAGACCGAGCCAACGGAAGGCCTGCAGAATCGGCTGGAGTGCTTCCTCGACGTTCCGTTGTTGGTCGGTGTCGTCGATCCGGAGAATGAATTGTCCGCCATTGTGGCGAGCCCACAGCCAGTTGAACAACGCCGTCCGCATGCCGCCAATGTGCATGTAACCGGTCGGGCTGGGGGCAAATCGAGTGCGAATTGTCATGGTGAGGAATGCAAAATGATGATTTATGAGGAATGAATTACGACGATAGAGGCGCCAATTTAGCCGGTTCGCTCGCGAGCCGTGACACCCTGAGTGTCCCGCTGCACCAAGACACGGCCCGCGAGCGGGCCGGCTAAATGTTTGCGGCAACGAGCTATTGTCAATTGTTGTGTTATGAAAATGTTTCTAAGCGGCGAATTCCTGCAGAATTCCGTCTTGGAAGGAACGTCCTTCGACGACGAGCGTCATCTTTTCGTGGCTGCGTAAGCGG
>Ga0115002_10000882_pt1 | contig 42488 bp, 45 predicted proteins | sample ArcticOcean_MG_C_8_FD_89576 | JGI IMG/M metagenome (GOLD analysis project Ga0115002, IMG submission 89576) | Marine microbial communities from western Arctic Ocean - ArcticOcean_MG_CB11_86 | ecosystem: Environmental > Aquatic > Marine > Oceanic | place: Arctic Ocean: Canada Basin | collected... | reverse complement strand
CCATGTTGTGAACTTGAAATGAAAATAGATCTGGTCGAAGCTTTTCTATCTAATAATTTTAAGGCTAAAGCTTGTACCCGCCTAGCACGGCCGTGCATTTCGAAAATTACATAATTTTTATCCTGCAGCGCACCATAAAGTAAAATCGGATTAGTTGACCAAAAAATTGAACCTGAATCATTGCTGTACTTCTTAATCTTTTTGGACCATAGAAAAGCAGTGATAGACCAGAGGAGCCCCTGTATCTTTTTTGGTAGAACGTTATACCAAAAAAACTTTGTTATATCATAATGATTAATTTTTTGAAAGTAGATATCTTGATTGTTATAGTATTCTTTTGGATTTTCATAAATAGTTTTTTCATTATCTGTAGACGGATAGAAAATAGTAGCTTTATAACCAAGTCTTGAGTACCCATCTGCTATCGCAATTGCATGAACACCGTAGGCTCTTTCTGTAGGAAACCTACCAAAAAGAATAAGATTTATTGACTTACTTTTCATTAGATACCTTTACTAACATTGCGTCATCAGTAACTAGCCAAATAATTCCAGTACTATCTATTGTAATATCTCTCACTCTTCTTCCTATAGGTATCTTTGTAAGAGATAAGACTTTTTCTTCCTCTTCTTGAATTTCAAATAAATAAACTGACTTATCTTTTAAACTTGCAACTATATACTTCCCATTCCAACTTAGAATTTCTTCTCCGGTATATTTCCTTATCTCAGCAATTGCTATTGAAGGAGTAAAGTAATATAGCGGTTCTTTTGCTTCTTCTCCGTGTGGTCTCTCGTATACATCTTCACCGGAATATTCAATTCCATAACTATAAATTGGCCAACCATAAAAAAGGTCTTGAAAAATAATATTTATTTCATCCCCGCCTTTAGGTCCATGTTCAGTCTCGATAACAAAACCGTCAATAACTGATAAACCCTGGGGGTTCCTGTGTCCATTTGAAAAGTTTGAAACTTTTATTCCGTCTTGTATGTATAAAATCTTGCCAAAATCATTATTCGAATCTAATAAAAGCTCTCTATCTTTTTGGTCAAAATCACCAACAGTAAATAATAATCCTTGAGAATATTTCTGGATTTTACCTCCTGATTGCATAAAATTAGTATTTACAGCACAGGAGGTTGTCTTAAAATATAGATCAAATATTAAGGTTTTTCTATTCAAAAGCTCTCTTACGTCAGCTTTCAGTATTCCAATACCAAAGCAATCGTTAGTATTTTTTGTAATCAAACTAACATATAAAACCTTTTTTTCTGAGTCATAAAAAGTATCTCTTACACCCATCCTTCCTGATATATCACTCCCTCCAGAAACTGAAACATAGTTTTGGGAGATTAATATTTGTTCTAAATTAGACCCTATTTCAATTAATTCTTTATTTTGATTATTAATCAAAAGTACTGGGCCTCTTCCTCCTACAATCAAGAGATTACTATCTATAACAGATAGGTACCCTGATGGTAATAACCCTTCAGCGAATAAAGGTAAGAAGTTTCCAAGATTATATGAATTTACTTTTAATACTTGTGAACCTATTTCAATTCCAGTTTTTTCACTAGCATTAGAAAAAACACTTGAATAAACCAACCTTGGATCTGAATCAACAATTTCAATTAAAGGAGTATAAGTTTCTAGTGCCTTAAGTACATTCTCATCATCTGGATCCATAGGTCTACCACTTACCAAAATTGCCTTAGTGATTTCGTCTAAAGATGTTGCAATTAGAACCAGGCCTTGATATGGTCCTCTCGATGGTGTTCTAAATGCTACAAACTCCCCTACGGAACTTTCTCCAATATAGTCTTTCCAGGTAGCACCGGTTACTAACTCTCCATTTGTAGTGGTGGCCTCAAAAGATTTCAAATCAGAATATAAACTACTCCCTATACCCAAGAAAGAGCAGGACGATAAAAGTATTGCTAGAAGAAGACAATAAGCTGTTTTTATCCTCATACAATTAACAGATTAACAATGTTTTTGTTCCATCTCATATTTAATACTGAAATTAAGATCAGGGGAGAAATACTCTAATAATATCGCCGTTGGTTGTCCCAACTAAGATTTCTCCATTAATATCTTCATATATTGTCGTAAGTTGAAAAGGAATCTGTCCAGTATTAAGAACTTTGTACGCTCTCTTACTTACTTGCTCTATAGCCCAAATTGTCCCTGTGCAAAAATCTCCAACCAAGCCGAAGTCTTTCCATGCTAGATTATTTTCTACATTAACGCCTCCAATAATTGCACAATACCCTTCTGAATGAGGAAAAGTATAGAGTGGTTCAATAGAATTAGAAAGTAAAGAACTCTTAGTCTCATCATCAACAGGTGTATTGGTATAGTTTGCGTCAAAATAGCCCTCTTTCCAGGGCCAGCCATAAAAAGGTGGTTCTCTGAGAGCTTTATAATTTTCTATAACGTTAAATTCTTCCCAGTGAATATTACCAACATCAGGAACGATTAAATCCTTTCCTGAAAAATAACAAGACCAAGGGTTTCTAAATCCATGTGCTATCGTTTTCAACCTCGAGTCACTTATATTTGTTATCTTTTCATTTAACAACTCAGTATTGGAGATCTCAATAACCTTACCCCAAGGACTATCAAATTTTGCTGCACTCCCAGCCGAATTAAGGTCTCCTAAACATAAAGTAAATTTTGAATCATCTTCTTTTATGATTTTTCCACCAAAATGGACTTTTGCTAAATCACTAACTTGAAATTCAACAATAATATTCTCTTCTTGAGAGATCATAGATTCGTTAAGTATTTCAAAAGCTGAAAGTATATAAAAATAATCATTTCTCAGATATGTCACCAAAAGATAGTTTTTTGTGTCAATCTCTATAGTATTAAAAGTATGGAGACCTTTCTCGTTCTCACAATCAACCATATCAGAGATATCCAATATTATAGGTGCACTTAAACCATCTGCAGGTATAGGGCTACTTGAATCTACAGATACGTCTACAACTCCATAAATCTTTCCACATTGTTCACTAAACAGATAAGAGTAGGCACCAAGTTCTTTGATTTCATCTATATGAGATACTACCCCCTGATCACTCACCTCAATCTCAAAGGTTGTTTCTCCAAATAGTGGTGCATTTATCAGATTTGATTCCTGTTTGTTAATTTCTTTGAGTTTAGATGAATAAAGTTCATCTTCAGTTTTTTTGATATTATCTGGATCTTCGGGAGCAAACTCTCTATCAGGATTTCTTATTCCTACAACTAGATCAAGAAGTTCTATTTTAAATAAATCCTCGCCCTGAGGAACATTTGTACCAAGAATCATTCCCAAGCAATCTTTGTTTTCAGTTACCTCTTTAACAATCCTTATCTCAAAATCTAATTGTTCATTGCCTTTTATCTTTTGTATTTCCTCTAATCCTTCTTCAAGGGTAATTTTACAACCAACAAAGTCATCTGAGAGAGGACTTGCTACAGAGGAAGAACAGGATCCAAGAACGAATAACGAAATAAAAACAACTTTTTTATACATTACTAAATTTTATCTATTAATTCAAAATACATTATTTTTTGTCGCTACTTTATGGTGATAGATTAAGAGTTTTTAAATCTAAGGAAAGAATCTCGCCAGTATATGTAGAAATTAGAATATTTCCTAAATGATCATTCTTTACTACTACAGGAGGACTTTTTATTGACTCTGATTTTGCTCTAAATATAGTTTCTCCTGTTTTGTCAACAATAAAAATCTCAAATGTACATTGATCAAGAAAGAAAAAATACCCATTCCACCCTGAAGTGCTCTCTGCCTGATGTACGGCACCTCCAATGTTTGCACATCTGTCATTCTCTGCTGAATGTTGGTAGATAGGAAACACTTCATAATCCCAAAATTCACCTTCCTTGTCTCTTGCATAGAAGAAGTCACCTTCTTTATGGGGCCATCCGAAAAATTTTGGTTCTAATGAATTTAAATCAATTAAATTTACTTCTTCTACTTTATTATGACCAACATCTGTAACAAAAATGTGATCCTTGTCTACTGCAAACCCCCAGGGATTCCGAAAACCTAAGGCTAATATATGCTCAATTTCAAAACTACTGTTTATAGTGGGAGATGCCAGAACTGCTTTTGGTCTAATATCTCCTCCTGTTGGTGTGAATATGTCTGGACTATAAGTAGGAGTGGTAGCTGGGTAAACTTCAAAACTTTTATCCATAGAAAACATCATTAACTTTCCAGAATACAAGTCCGTTCTGAGTGAATTTTCATTTAGTGCATATAAAGTATCTTGATCTCCAACACAAAAAACCCAAGTAGTCTCATTAACTCTTTCTATATTTCCACAATGATGTGTGTCTTCACCGCCATTTTGGGGAGAAATAAATAATTCTTTTTCTCTATCTAGGCCTCCTGTATTGAGATCGACATCAAAGATTGAGATTGATAAATTGATGTCTTTATCCGTATATGCTGCAAGAAAATATATTTTTCCTTCTTCCACCTTCAAAAGATCTATAGATATTAAACCTGTTTCCCAATTCTCTGTTTTTCCAACATAGCTACTTAAATCTACAAGAGGGGATAGTTGTTTAGATTTCCTATCCAAAATGTAAATTATCGACTTTCCATGACCAACAAACAAGTAAGAATCGATTTCTGATAAATAATCTATATCAGTAATGTAATCTCCATAATTATTGAAATCTTGAAATAATGTTGCCCCGACCAAACCTAGGTCTACAGTCCTTCCATACTCGCTGGGTAAAGCTTTTTCTCGACTTAAATTGTTTAAATCCTCTTTCCCAACAATTAAATCAACTCTTGAGGTATCGACATCAATTTTTGCCCCTTGTGGTAAATTAGACCCCCAGACTCTTCCTTTACACTCAGGAGGACCTGTTTGATAGATTATTTTTATACCAAAATTTAGATTTACACCTTGCCTCAGCTCTTCTAATTCTTTTATTGCCTCTTCCTCTTCATATAAGCACTGGCCATTATATGCGGGTAAATTAAAAGAGCCCTTTAATTCGTAAGGTACAGTGTAATCTACTTCTTTTGTCAAAAAATCTTCCTGTAATACATCTTCCTGTAATACATCTTCCCCATCTATATTTGAGCATGCTGTTATTAATAATAAAAAGACAATTTTTTTTAGTTTAGATTTCAATAGCACTCTCCTATAAAAACTAATTATAAGCTTATATTTAAGAATAGAGTTTGTAAGAATACAACCTTCAATAAATGAATTAAATCTATAGCTACGTATAGGTGGTTAGAATAGAATATATTGCCAATGAGTAATAATAGATCACTTTCTGGGTTTTTGAATAGCGTCATTAAGAGCATGCGGATATGGCAATGGCCAAAAAACCTAATTGTATTTACTATACCCCTAGGTATAGTATCGACTGATTTTTTCCTTTATCAGAGAACCTTCTATGCTTTTTTTGGTATAAGCTTATTGGCATCTTCTGTTTATTTTTTTAATGATATTAATGATATAGAATTAGACAGGACCCATCCCATAAAGAAGAACCGACCTATTGCGTCCAAAGAAATATCATTGCAACTGGCCTATTTCATTTCAATCATCCTAGCCCTGCTAGGGGGATTTATACTTGCCCAGCTATCTAATATGACTTTTGCTCTTGGGATTGCGTATCTCATCATTAATATAACCTACACCTATAAATTGAAATATATAAAATTCCTAGATGTCCTATCAATTAGCATCATGTTTGTAATAAGAGTTCTGATAGGTAGCTATGCTATCGTTATCCCTGCCTCAAATTATCTATTAGGATTTATCTTTTTCGCAAGTTCTGGTCTAGCTCTCTCAAAAAGAATTTCTGTTCTAAATGACCCAAAAGTTCAAGCTAATACTGAATATAGGTCTGTCTTAAATAATTTATATAGCTCAACTAATTTAATCTCCTTATTGACTATTAATTCATCATTATCTGTAATAACTTTTATATTATGGATTGGGGGACTTAAAGATGTGGAAATCCTATCTTTAGAATCTATATTCTTTAGTTTTACAGCCATACTAATGATTTTAATATTGAGAAAGATAGTGCGCTTAAGCACAAATGGTCTCTTAGAAGACTTTGTTATAGGAGTAATTAGAGATAAGTCATTGCTTTATCAGATTATATTTTCACTAATATTTTTAATTTTAGGTTTATATGTCTAGTAAAAAAATTTGTTTAATTGGAGCAAGTTCTGATTTAGGAAGAGAAATTGCTAAATTATGTAATGAAATTGACGGCTTGTATGTCTATGGGGTCTCCCGGAGCAAGGAGGAAATTAATAGCCCATATGAAAGTATGTTGTCTATTTCAAGCTACGAAACAAGTAAAAAAGAAATAACAAATTTCATTCAAGAAAACAAAATTTCAGATATTATTTTATTAAACGGATACATGGGAAAAAACAATCATCCTGTTAAGAAAATAGTTCGAATTAATCTCTCACTACCGCTATCTTTAATAAACTATTTCGAAGAAAGTGGTATCAAAAATATTACGTACACTATTATCTCTTCTCTAGCAGCTTCAAGACCCAGAGATAAAAATTTTGTTTATGGATTATCAAAATATATGCTTGAGGAGTCTCTACTTAGTAAGTCAACAGGAAAGTATATAATATTTCGGTCTGGATTTATAAGAACGAAAATGACAAAGAATCATAAAGAACCTCCCTTTTCAAAAAATTCTGAACAGGTAGCTGAAAAAGTTATCGCGGCTCTCACGAGTAATCAAAAAAGGATATCTATTAAATATTCTTCTTTTCAGATTATGTTCCTTTTCTATCTATTTAAAGTGATTCCTCTTTATATATTGAACGCCATAGAAAGGAAGTTAGTGTGATAAGGCCCTTATGACTAACACAATAACAATAATCATTGGGTATTTAAGAAATAATCTATCTCTATTGTTTCCAATCTCTTTATTCCTTTATGGGGGAAGGAATGTCTTTTTGCCACAAATTCTTCAGCAAGATGATATGAAAGAGCTTGATATTGGGAACTACGGAGTCTTCTCATGTGTATGGTATGAAGGAGACAATCATCCTTTATGGTCAACTATTATCTGGATGGTGTCAAAAACTGGTATGCCGACACAAACTATAATTGTATCTCTGAATATGTTTCTTGCTTTGAGCTCAATAGTTCTAATTTATTATTTCTTAAAGAAAAAATACTCTATAATTTATGCAGTATTCGGCAGTTCAATTCTTGGAAATAGCTTCATGTTTACTTACTATTCTTCAAATTTAAAACAATATCAAATTGAAATTCTCTACTCAATAATTGCTTTACTAATGTACGAACGATTTAATAATGAAAAAAAAGATTATTATATTCTAATACCTTTAGCTATATTCTTTGCCTTACTCTCAAATGGAACTATATTCATATCTTTACTCTTCTTACTGGCACTTGCTATGGATTCTATAAAAGATAAGAAAAATTTATTTTTATCTCTTCTACTACTTGCTATTCCTGGATTTAGCATTGTGAATAAGAAAATAGCACGAATAAGTTTTGAAACATATTGGGACGAATTTTTTATAAATATAGATTCAGTTCAAGGATTCATCAAAAGCATATATTTTCTTTTCTCATTATTTATTAAAGGTCTCTTTGGAAGTTCTCTATGGCAAATTGCTCTGTTGCTATTCTCCTTTGCATTCATATACTCATTAATAAAAAAACAGGAGACATTTTCTATTGTTGTAATTCTTTCATTATCTCTTTGTTCAATTCTTAGGCTTTATCCCTTGGGAGGAGGTAGAACAGACATTATGTTCTATCCTTTTGTTTTGTGTTTAATTATAAACTTTCTTAATGAAATAAAAACGAGAGGAATTAAGGATAATCAGAAAGTACTCCCTCTCCTCATACTAGTTCTAGCTTCTACATTTATAGACAGTGAACCTATTTATAAAAAAGAAAACATTAATGAAGCTGTCTCAAAAGTGTTTGCTCACAACAAAGATAGTTTGATACTTGTCTCTGATGAGCAGTATCTAGGTTTTACTCACTATTCGAAGAAAATTTTCGGAGAAACTATAGATAATAATAATGAGTGTCTCAAAAAGGTAGTAGAAAATACTAATATCTACAATCTTAAGGATGGGTATGATGAAAATCTATTTAAAAAAATAAATCTCCCTTCAGATAGGGAAATTTGGATTATAGGTATAGAACTAGAAGGGACTAGGGGAAGTTTTCGTTTAGCAGAAAATTATCTAATTAAAAATGGCTACAAGAAAAATGCAGAGCACAAATTTGATATTGGGATTTATGCAATTGAGTACAGCAAGATTAACAATTAGATTGAATTAAGATTTCTAGATATTAATTCAACATCATTTTTAGAAAGATTGAAAGATGACGGTAACCATATTATTCTACCTGCTATTTCTTCGGAATATGACAAATCAGTCCTTTCTACTTTAGAAAACATTGTCTGCATACTAAGAGGTGGATAACCTTTACGAACTTGTATGCCCTTTTTAAATAGTAAATCTTGATATGTGGACTGCCTTTCTGATGACATAAGAAAAAAATCAATAAACCAGGGTGCCTCATGATCTTTAAAATTTAATAATCGAGTATCTGACTTACTTATTGAATGCTTATATGAATTAAACAGATCTTTTTTAGAATCAATCAATACATCCAGTCTCTTGAGTTGTGACAATACTATTGAAGCTTGTAAATCTGTAAATTTGAAATTCAAACCAAAACCTTTATGCCAATCAGATGCGTCATTCTCTCTATTAAAAGACTTATAATCATATATTTTCTTATACAAGTCTTCATCATCTGTCAAAACTAGCCCTCCTTGTCCAGAAGTAATTATTTTATGGGGAGTAAAAGAAAGGGTGCTTATATCACCAAGTCCTCCACATTTTTTATTAGAATAGTTTGAACCTAGTGCATGAGCTGAGTCTTCAATTAGTATAATTTTATTGTCCAAACACCAATTCTCTATTTGTTCTCCACTACCTGTTCTACCATAAAGTGGTACAAATATTACAACATCTAAATCTTGTATCTCCTGAAGTAACTTAACTGACATACAAAGAGATTCGTCTACATCTACAAGAATTGGTTCTGCCCCAGCCCATAAAACTGCATTAATAGTAGCCACCATAGTAATATTAGGTACTGCTACTCTGTGCCCTTCTCCTATTTCTTTCGCTTTAAGAGCAAGATAAATAGCAATTGTTCCATTTGGAACAGCAACAGCATACTTTCTACCTAAGTAAGTAGCTATATTTTCTTCAAGGCTCTTTGTTAGAGTATGTTCAGTTAACCAACCTCCTGATCTCAAATAATCATCAACGCTCTTTATGTCTTCTTCAGTTATTACAGGTTCTATCTGATTAATCATTCGGCTCTATTCTTGTTCTGTCAGCTTCAGGTCCAAAATAGGGGCCATTCTTTGTTTCGACCACAATAGCATCCTCTAAAATTCTATATGAATGAGCTCCTTGAAGTTGTATAATAAGTTGCCCTTTTTTAAGAGTTTCCTTCCAGATAAGATCCCCCTCTTCAGTGAATATGGTGCATTCAATCTCTCCTCTAACAACATAAACTGTTTCTGAAGTTCTATGACTTTTTCGTTCAAAATAGTTGTGATAATGAGCTGGAAGCTCTGTGCCTTTAGCATAGTTCCAAACACCCGCTTGGATATAATCTTCATCTTCAGTAATGAAACTTAAGCCTTCTGGAGAAAGTGAAGTATCAATAACAATTGCGTATCTTTTGTTCAGATAGTTAATCTCTTCGAGAAAACTATTCATGATGATCCATATACCACTCTACAGTCTTCCTTATTCCTGTATCAATATCTATCTCGGGAGTCCATTGGAGTAGCTCTTCACCTAAAGAGCCATCAACTGTTTTTCTTTTTACACCATCGGGTTTTGATGTATCAAATTTAAATTCTCCACTCCAATTAGCCTCAGATGAAATCTTATGAGATAAGTCTTTTATTGAAATTCCTTCATTTATTCCCACATTAAGTAGTTGGTTCGGCTTAGTTAATTCCAATGACTTGACCAAAGCTCTTGCCCCGTCTTCAACGTATAGCCACTCCCTGACCGGTTCTCCTGTCCCCCAAATTTCAACTTCGTACTCCTCGTTCATTTTTGCATCACACACTTTCTTTACTAAAGCTCCGAGTGCATGGGACCTATCAATATCAAAGTGATCTTTAGGCCCATACATGTTTGACAAAACAATATTAGAAGTATCTAAAGAGTGTTGCTGTTTAAATGCGTTTGATATGGCAACAGTATTTCTTCTTGAAAGTCCGTAATAAAAAACGGAACTATGCGGAGGCCCTTCCCAAAAATTCTCTTCTTTATAAACATCAAGACTGCCCGGATAGGCACAATTTGAAATTGGATTAATGACATGCTTTACCCCATTCCTACTTGCCGCATTATATAAATTAATCGTCATTTGTGTATTGGTCACCAACATTTCAACTGGAAACTTATAGCCATAAGATATCCCTCCGACAAAAGCGCTACAATTTATTATCTTTTCAACACTATTTTGATTTAAATATCTTTCTATCTCTTCTTCTCTTGTTAAGTCTATTTGGCTTTTTCCTTGTATCTCGATTATGTTCTTTTCTTCTTTATCTAGCAATTCTTTGACATGTTTCCCAAGAAATCCATTTGTCCCTATAACTAGTATTTTTGATGACATTATTAAAATACAGGATTTTCCCATGTAGGTTCAATTAAACCTTCCTTTAGAAGAAGGGCTTCTTGTTTCGCTTCAAGCAGGTCGTTTTCAACCATCATCTGAACTAAATTGTCCAAAGATGTTTTTGGCTCCCATCCTAATTCTTTTTTTGCCTTCGAGTAGTCTCCTAAGAGATGATCTACTTCATTAGGTCTAAAGTAGCTTTCAGATGTTTCGACATACTTTGCCCACTCAAGGTTGATTAATTTGAATGCTTTATCTAAAAATTCTCTGACAGAACAGGGCACTCCTGTTGCTAGCACCCAATCTCCGGGTTCTTTATGTTGCATCATCATCCACATACCTTCGACAAAATCTCCTGAAAAACCCCAGTCCCTTACAGCATCTAAATTTCCTAGAGTAAGTTTTGATTGTATTCCTTCGGATATTCTTCCAACAGCTTTTGTTATCTTTCGAGTAACGAAAGTCTCTCCTCTAACTGGAGATTCATGATTAAATAGTATCCCATTGACAGCATAAATTCCGTAAGACTCCCTGTAGATCGTAGTCATATTATGAGCAAACACTTTAGATGCGGCATAGGGGCTTTTTGGAATAAATTTAGATTCTTCATTCAATTTTTCTTTACTACTACCTCCATACATTTCAGAAGAGGAGGCCTGATAATATTTTATATCTTGTTTAGCACTCCTTATAGCCTCAAGAATAGAAACAGATCCAAGAGTTCCTACTTGGGTTGTATAGACGGGATTCTCAAATGATACGGCAACGTGTGATTGAGCTGCTAAATTATAAACTTCATCTGGTAAGATGTTATTAATTAAAGAAGCGATAGACGCTGAGTCTAATAGATCAGAATAGTGCAGAGATAGATTTCCTTTTTTTTCAAACTTTGAGAGGATATCATCAATCCTTTTAGTATTAACGGTAGAAGACCTTCTAACTGTACCATGCACCTCATAACCTTTGTCAATTAATAATCTGGCTAAATATGATCCATCTTGTCCTGTTATCCCTGTGATTAGTGCTTTCATAATATAGTTTGATAATAGTAAAACTTATGAGAATTAATTACGGTAATATATGATTTTAATGCTAAAAAATATAAATAACCTAAATAATGCAGTAAAAGACGCTTTCAAAGAATATGGTCTTGATTGTGATGCTATGTTCTTGCACTCGCAATACCCAGAACTAAGTGATATACAATGTAATGAATTATTAAAGAATCGAGGAATAGATTCTCTTGACCTACTAATTAATCTAATTCTAAGAAAGTTGAATGATTTAGAAGAAGTGAAGAAATGTGTGATAAATAATGATCTTTTTATTAATGTTTCTATTACTAATGAGTTTCTAGCTAAACAGTTAGTAGATAGTTCGGAATGGGCTAAAACTTTTGATGATAGTTTAAAAAACAGCTCAACAAAAAATATACTTTTTGATTATGGAGGACCAAATATAGGTAAGGCGTTACATGTTGGTCATTTAAGATCTCTATCTATCGGGAGAAGCTTATATAGAATGAATGAATTAGTCGGAAACAGTGTCACTAGTGATATTCATTTAGGGGATTGGGGAATGCCTGTTGCATACATGATTGCATTAATAGAAAAAGATGAAATAATATTGGAAAATATGAATTATGAAGATATTGAAAAAATATATCCTGAAGCAGTTGCTTTTGCTGAAGATAATAAAACTTTTTATGAAGTGGCGAAAAATATTGCTTTTGAATTAAATAAGGGAAATCAAAAATATACCGACATATGGAAAAATATATTATCTATTTCCACTAAGTATATAAGAGGAACATTAACTAACCTTGGCCACTCATTTGATGAGTGGAAGGGTGAAAGTGATGCCAATAAAATAATCGATCCTATGATTGCTAAACTTCTAAAACAAGAAAAGGTAATAAAGAATGAAGGTGCTTTGGTTGCATGCATTGATGTCAATCCTCCAATAATTATAACTAAATCAGATGGCTCATCTCTATATATTACAACAGACTTAGCAACTGTAATTGAAAGAGAGGAGTCAAAATTTGACGAAGTTATCTATGTTGTCGATAATAGGCAGAAAAAACATTTCGAGCAACTATTTCAATGTATTGAATACTTTAATCTGTCTAAAGCAGAATTCAAGCATGTTGGATTTGGAACGATAAACGGAAAAGATGGTAAGCCTCTTAAAACAAGAGATGGTGGAGTATATAAGTTAGATGACCTGTACAAAGATATCGAGAAAGAACTGATCTCTCACGGGACCCCAAAAGACTCTATGAATACTTCAGTAAATAATATTCTTACATTTTCTGATTTGCTCACAAACAGAAAAACAGACTATAAGTTCGATATTGAGAAGTTTACTGATACGACTGGTAAGACTGCTATCTATATTGAATATGCATACGTAAGAGGGAGTAAAGTTCTAAAAGATGCTGAAGAAGTAAACTGGAATGAAAATAATGAGACTATAAAATTTAAAATAACGAATCCTGTAGAGAGAGAACTGGTGATTGAAATATTGAAGTTTAAATATTACTTAGATTTATCAATACTAAATAATGAGCCTCATCATATTGCAGACTATACATACTCACTTGCAAAAAAGTTAAATGCATTTTATGAGGATGAAAAGATTTTAAATCTTGAATATGAAAAAGCAACGCAAAAACTATTCCTGCTTAGATATACTTTACACGTATTGTCCAAAGGAATGTATGCACTGGGTATGAATCCAGTAGAAAAACTCTAATTTATAAAAAGCAAAGAGCCAAGGACCCAAATAATTCCAGTTATGGTTAGAGAGTAGGTTTTAAAGACAGTTACTTGATCAGAAATCCACCATAATAAAAAACTAGCAATATTAACAAATACTAAACCAGAAAATGCATAGGCCCTCATTATTAAATATATGTTCTGTAATATTATATTTTTTCCTGTAAAAAATACTGAAGAAACAAAAAGTAACAAAACTGAAAGTATAACTGTAATGACTATTCTTCCTAAAACATTTTGAAAATCTGAACTCTCATCTTCCTTGATCAATTTTAATTCAATAGGTATAAAGAGAATAAATAGGGAAGTAAAGAAAAATATCAAAGCCCACATTAAAGCTTCCCCACTCCAACTAGAATACTTAATCTCGGTCAAAGCAAAAGCTTCTAAAAATAAGTATGCTGAGTAACCCAGCAAAGAAGAGGCAAAACTTATTAGAAATATAGAGAAAATATTAAATAAATTCATAACAAAATTTCCTTGGAGATTTATAAGTTTGAAATTTATATCTTGCATTTGTATATTTTATTACAATTTCTATCTATTAGACTTATAATTTATAATAATCAAGGAAATTTATGTTTGAAACCACACCTAACCCTAATGCACTTAAAATAACCCTCGAGCATAAACTTGAAGTAGGTGCGGATTATTTTGAAATACAAGAATCAAATCCTGATTTAATAAATGAATTATTAAGAATCAAAGGAATAACGTCAATATTTATTGGGCCAAGCTTTTTAACAGTATTAAAAAAGCATGAATATGCTTGGAAAGATATAGAAACAAGATTAGAAGAACTATTATAATTAGAATATAGTTATGGAAAATTTCAATACAGATCCTAAACCTGGAAGACTCGTTCTGCCTCTTGTACTCATTGGGATGATAGCGACGACATATACTTTTGTTAGGAGTATAGAGGAAGAACCTGCAATTGAAGAGGCCATAACGAAAGAAACTCTCACTGAAGAGGTTGCGGTGGAAACTCAAGACACAACTACAACAACTACAACAATACCACTAGAAGTTCTAGATTATATAGAGGAATTGATATCAGAAAAAGCTGCTGCTGATCAGCTTGGTCAAAAAGTAATTGAAACAAATGATCGATGGGATAATAAAGATGTCACTTATCAAGAGGCTCAAGAAGAATTTAAAGAAGATATTACAGATGCTAAACAGTTTTCGATCACAATTGCACAACCTGGCCCACCAGATTCAAATACTACATTATTAACTGCACATTCAGAATTAATGATTATAGCTAATAATATTTATCAAGACACCCAAGAAGTATTTGAAGGCCTAATGGCTTCAGATACAGGTGAAAAGAGGAATACGGCATTAGAGTCTTTTAATACAAATATTGAGCTACTTAAACAGAAGATTGACTTAATTGTCAACTCTATTTCTAATAGTTAACTAGCTGCTGAACATACTGTGTCAATCATTAACATAGCGATTACGTATGGGTCTCCATTAGCATTCGGCCTTCTGTCTTCTAGGTAGCCCTTTTTATCAACCTCGACTTGCCATGGTATTCTTATAGAAGCTCCCCTATCACTTACCCCATAAGAAAAAGTATCATACTTCTGTGTTTCATGTGCTCCTGTTAATCTATCTTCTATTCCTGATCCGTAATTTCTGACATGAAGATCAGCATTGCCCTCTAAAGCTTCGCAAGCAGAAATTATGGCCTTGTAACCTCCATTGTCTCTCATTGTTTTGGTCGAAAAGTTTGTATGCATACCAGCTCCATTCCAATCACCTTTTACAGGTTTTGGATCAAGCGTTGCTGAAATATTCCAATCTTCTGCAATTCTATAAAGAAGCCATCTCGCAATCCACATATGGTCTCCTATTGCTGGAGCCTCAATAGGACCAATTTGGAATTCCCATTGACCTGGCATTACTTCGGCATTGATCCCTGAAATTTCTAGACCTGCTTCTATACATGCAGTTAAATGGGCTTCTGAAATATCTCTGCCGTATACTTCATCTGCTCCTACACCACAATAATAACCTCCTTGAGGAGCTGGATAGCCAGATGGAGGGAAACCTAAGGGTTGCCCGTATTTTAATGAATCATATGATTGTTCATAAAAAGTATATTCTTGCTCCATTCCGAACCAAGATTCAAACTCAGAAAAATTAGATGCTGCTTCAACACACGCTGCTCGTGTATTAGAAGAATGTGGAGTCATGTCCACATTAAGAACTTCACACATTACAAGGACATTGTCCCCACCTCTTATTGGGTCTTGGTATTGAGCAACCGGTTTTAATACACAATCTGAAGCATCCCCTACAGCTTGTTCTGTGCTAGATCCATCAAAACCCCATATGGGCGGGTCATTTCCTTTTTCTATTATTTTTGTCTTACTCCTCAAATAAGAAGTAGGCATTTGTCCGTCTATCCAAATATATTCTGCTTTTATCTTCATGGAAACAATGTAATATGTATTGAAAGAAATAGTGTTACAAAATTATTAAATTATTGTTTCAAGATGATACATGCATATATAAACATTGACAAAAAAGATAGTGGTTTCAGCCAATATTTTAAAATAATTGGCATAAATAAACTCGCATTGAAAGACACACATAATAATAAAAAGATAGATATTGTTATTACTTCATTTGTTAAATATGGAGAGACAAAAAAGAATCTTTCTGATTTTGAGTCTTCGAATAGACCTGCACCAACATTGGTCATTGTGGATGAAACCAATTTTAACCAAACTGTAGATCTAATTAAAAATTTAAATATTGAAATTATTTCTAATAAAAGTTCTGTTGATGAGTTTGGAGCTAGAGTTCATGCTTTAATCGGAGATAGTGTGTCTGAGGTATTAGCATTTAATGACCTGGTCATGAATCTAAAAACTTACGATGCGAAAGTTAATGGAGTTCTTTTAGATCTTACTTTTATGGAATATGAACTTCTAAAATACTTTGTTGAGAATCAAGAAAATGTTTGGTCAAGAGAAAAATTGTTGGAAAAAGTCTGGGGATATGATTACTTTGGCGGAGCAAGGACTGTTGATGTTCATGTCCGTAGACTAAGAGCTAAATTAGGTGACAGCAGGGCCGCTTGGATAAAAACAGTACACTCGGTAGGTTATAAATTTAACTGAAACTTTCTCCACATCCACATGTTGTCTTAGCATTTGGATTATCAATTGAAAAACCCTTCTCATTAAGACCTTCTTTATAGTCAAGTGTTGAACCTTTAACGTGTTCGAGACTGTCTAAATCAACAACTATTCTTATGTCACCATACTCTTCAACGATATCACTGTCTGACACATTGGAATCAAAGAACATATCGTATGAGAAACCGTTACAGCCACCAGGACGAACTCCCATCCTTAGAAAACTGTTAGTAGCTTTTTCTTTCTCTGCAAGTTCCTTAATCTTTGAAACAGCAGAATCTGTAGCGATCACTGTCCTTGATGATTTAATATTTATTTCCATAATTACATTATATATTGGAAATTACTTAAAAAGTAGTTCTTGTTTTCTTTCAGTCTCCGTTAAACCACCCCATATACCAAAAGGCTCTGAAATACTCATTGCTTCATGTAAACAATTAATTTTTACTGGGCAACCATCACAGACCGCTTTAGCTTTAAACTCTCTTTTAACTCTGTCATCCTTTTTTTCAAAAGTTGGAGGGGGGAAAAAAAGGTTTGTACTGTGTTGTTGACATAAAGCATCCTTTTGCCATAGAGATAATGTTAAAGCTAAATTTAAAATTTCCACCTATAAATTAATTTAACGGGCCCTGTATAGAAGCAAAATGTTTTTTTTCGCGAAGTATTTGCTGCATTTACTGAATAAATAAACTTCCATCTTGTTCTATTACTTTGTATGAACTTCCTTTTACTAATCTCTTTCTTGTTAAATGTTGGATTTTAATTTCTATAGAATTCACTCTAAAAAGACCGTACTGTGAGTCAATTTTTCTTATATATTCAGCTTCATAACTTGCAAGAGATGTAACTGAAGAATTATCTGTGGTAAGTCTAGATCTAATGACAGTAGGAATCGCAACAAAATAGAACAATGCTAACCCGATAGATACTGAAGCTAATGAAAATTTATTAACAGACACCGCATGTTGAGAGGTTTTCCACAGTGTAGAATCACTAAACATAACTAAGGATGATACATACTGTAACATTAATGCAGTCAGTCCCATGAATGAAAAATATCCACGAGAAAGTACTCTTATATAAATTAAAAAAGATATCAGAAATAAAACAATTCCTAAATAATTTACCCCTAGTTCTTCAAATGTCATTGATGAAAGAAGTATTAATAAACCCCCTATAAAAGCCATCAGACCTGGACCCATAGCAAATAATTCAAGGCCTATGAGAGCAAAACCAAGAACAAAAAACAAATACGCAAAGGTAGGATTTGAAATTGCAATATACAATCTCTCAATTAATGCAGGTGTAAAGAAGTCTATTTGATTTGACGTCTGATTATTAAGTCCGAATTTAACAAAATTAAAATTATATGGAATATCATTGATTTCAGATCTATAAGTTAAGTTACTTCTAACATCTTCTGAACCTATAGTGTCTAGAAAAGTTCCTAGCGACCCTGCTATTAAATAACCCGCATAGATTCCTTCATTTTCTGAAATCACTATCAGCGAATTCTCTAAATCACATATGTTTGTATCGCAATATCGTTCTCGAACATCTTTATTAGATAAATCAACATTTATAATTCTTGTTCCAGGTATAAAACCTAAGTAATCAAAGTGATTTAATATCTCAATATTAACATCGGTTTGATAAGGACCAACCCAAATTGCTCTTGGAAAATTATTTTGATCAATAAGCTCTTCGAATAATTCATTAAACTGCCTAGTTACCCCAGTCGTGTAGTCGTAAGCACTATATTGAATTACAAATAAATCCTTTTCAGTATAAAGCTTTTCTTCAAAATGTCTTTCAAGAGAGGTTGTGTGGGCATCAGAAAAAAGTCCTTGAATTTCAAAAACACTAATCTGAGCGATATTTATTGTAATAAAAAAAACTATTGAAATTACTTTTAACATTATTTTCTTACTTAAAATAACAGAATAGTACTATTTTAAAACTGTGAATATTTGTATAGCAACTAATGATGACTGGGTTCGAGGAAGTTTAGAAAAAAACCTCATAGGCGACTATGTGCTAATCAGCATTTCTTCTGAAATTACAGAACTAGATGAGAGGTTAAATAATTTAGACTATTTCTTTGTTGATATGCAATTCTGTAATGCTGGTGGTCCAGCAACAATAAGACGCTTGAAAGCTTTGTTTTCAGAACAAAATATTACTGAACCATATTTTATTCTACTTGCAGATAGAGAGACAGATGTCTTCCAAGGGAAAAGAGTTGGCGTAAATGAGGTAATTATCAAGCCAATTACTAAATTAAAAATTAAAAAAATATTGTCCAAATAGCCAAATTTGATATACAATTTATTTATAAAATTTGAATATTAACTTAGATCTCGTTCTGTATGTATTGATAGCAACTTGTCTTGTTTTGTCTGCGGTATTATCTGGTTCTGAAACCGCTATAACTTCAATCCCAAGAGAAAAAATTCACCAACTGTCTGACTCCAAAAAAAACACAAGAATTAAAAATGCAAAAGATTCCATTGAAAACACCATCGGAGGTATTCTAATTGCTAATAACTTTGTGAATATTCTTATGGCTTCATTGGCCACAATTTTATTTGTAAGAAGGTTTGGAGAAAAGAATGGAGGAATAATTGCGACATTATTCATAACTATACTCGTTTTAATTTTTGGTGAAGTTACGCCAAAAACTTTAGCGACCAGAAAACCTTTAGAATTCTTTAGTAAGACTTCTCTATTTATAACCTATCTAGCAAAAATATTCTCACCAGTCATATCATTTATTAACAAGACCATTACTAAATTTTCACAGAATGATCAAAAATATGAAGAAAATGAAAAAGAAATTACTGAAGCAGATATACAAGCATTAACTGCTTTGGGAGAGATGGAAGGACAGATCTTACCAGCAGAGAGGGAGATTATTGATAGCTTGCTTGAATTTTCAGATAGACCTATTAAGGAGATTATGACTCCTAGGGTGGATGTCTTGTTTCTCACACTTCCCTTAACTATTCCTGCAGTGAGAAAATTGGTGAAAGATCAAAGAATGTCAAGATTCCCTGTCTCAAAAACTGAGTATCTAGATGACACAATAGGAATTATCTACGTAAAAGATTTATTTGATTTGACTGTTGATACGGATTCTGAGGAAATAGAAGAAATAATAAGAGAAGCTATTTACCTACCTGAATATACAACTGTTTTATCCGCACTTAATATATTGAGAGAACAAAAAGCAAGCTTTGCTTGTGTCATTGATGAAAATGGTGGAATTGAAGGTGTTGTAACAATTAAGGATGTTCTTTCAGAATTTGTTGGAGACTTACCAGATGAACATGACCAAAGATATCTTGGAATCCAAAGAATTGGCCCGGGTCAATGGAACATAGAAGGGAAAACAGATATAGATGATTTTGAAGAATTCTTTGGTCTTGAACCAAATGATAAAGATGTAGCAACAGTAGGCGGTTTATTCTTAAGCCACTCTGAACAACTGCCATCTGAAGGAGACCGAATTAATATCTATGGATTAGAATTGACAGTAATAGAAGTCAACAATAGGAGAATTGAAAATCTCACTGTAAAAAAAGTTGCAAAGATATAGAACTTCATTACTAAGGAATAATAAATGAAACAAATATAGCCACTAATTACGATTCTAAGTAGTTAGGCCCTCTATGGGTTCCTTGCATCATTTTTCATAAGAGAAAGAGTAAAAATATAAAGATTTATTATATCAAAACTGATTTTAGATGCATTTAAGAAGTGGATACTGCTTAAAAATTAAAGTATCTAATCAAAAAATTCTACCGTAAAATTATTATAAAGTTATTAAGCGAGGAAAAATGTAATAAGATAAGGATTTTTTATTCTAGAATTTGAACAAAAAATCTTCTACCTCTTGCACAATCTAGCTCAATAAAAAAGACCCTTTGCCATCTACCTAGTAGTAACTCTGATTCAACAATTGGAATCGCTACATTTGGAGATCCAACTAAAGCAGCTCTAACATGCGACCTACCATTTTTCAATTCGTCCTCTTGCATGTTCTCAGTTCTTTTGTCCCAATCATCATGCTCGTAATATTTCTCAGATGGCACCAGTTCTTCTATGGAAGATGTGAAATCATTTATATAACCTGTTTCCGCTTCATTTATTAAAAAACAAGTAGTGGTATGTGGCGTATAGAGATTGAGGGATCCATTTCTTACTTTAGATTCTTTCACATGCTGAAGCAAAAAATCTGTAAAGTCACAGAAGTGATTGGTCTCTTGTGTCGTAAAATGCACTGCAATAGTATTGCTATTTGTAGACTCTGGTGAATTTAGTCCAACTACTTTAAAGTCAACCTCTCTTGAATTTATTTTTGGTTTATTTGCCATACGTTATTAACCTTATCAGTAATTCTAAATAGATAAGAAATTTATTCTAAATTTTCCTCTTGTTCTTTCCAAATTTTATAAATAATATTATGATCAACTTCCACTTGTTCAATGTAAATTGGATCACCTTTCATGATGGGTTCAATTATTATTGCCTTTTCTGCTATCCCAACTGGCAAATACCCGGGATTTTCATTTTTATTCGTAGAAACACCATAATAACAAATACCTCCGATTGAATCTAACTGTTCTCCTGGCTGCATATCTCTTTTAGCGTAAGCTGCTACATAAACATTCCAGACATTTGCACTCAAAATAGTCTCTCTATTCATTGAGAGATGGAAAATTGTTCGTGGAATTTCTAAACTTGTTAAGTGGTATGGTCTATAAAGAGTCCAGTAGGGTCCTCTTCCCATTTTGAGGTACTCCATCTCATAGTTAACATAGTCATCTTCAGAATATATAATTGTAAAAACGCCAGGAGCAATGCCAAATGCATAATCAACAACTCCGTTTTTTGACAGAATACCTCCATTTTCTTTAGGAATAAAAATATTGCTCAATTGTTCATAAGTTGACTCTGGTCCATGCATTCCTTCTTTGTCAACTGAGAAGTCAATAGCGTTCGCCAAAGCTGCCATTTCTATCATTGTTTTTGTTCCATCAACAAAACTTGTTAACATTTTTGGGTTCATCCTTTTTTGTCGCGCTTCAACTTCTAAATCAGTAGGAATGGCGAATTGATTAAAAATATTATTTTTTCCTTTACCTATAGAGACAACATCAAAAGAAAGGTCCTTTGCAAAATTATATAACTCGATTGCTGCAGTTGGTTCGTCTCCATGCCCAACTGTTACTATACAATTATTCTCCTCAGCAATCCGCCTCAACTCTAAACCAATTGTTGCTTCTGTTTCTACATTTAATAGAATTAAATCAATACCTTTATTCAATACGAAGTCTGCCACAACTGCTCCCATTATTGGAGATCCTGTTGCTTCTATAACAATATCGACATTATCCAAATTAATAGCAGATATTTCATTCAAGACTATAGGTGAGCTACTCTTATTTTGTCTATATCTTTTCTCAGCCTCTTCTGCCTTTTCTATATTCCTATCAACAATGTAGCTAAGATGAATGGCTTCCTGTTTAGATAGCTGAGATACTATCCCTTGACCCATCTGTCCTGCACCAATAAGCGCTATATTGAGACTTGAGTTTTTAAATTTATTATTAAATCTAGACCTTAATGTCATTTTCCTCAATTATTTTTTTTATTGCTTCTAAATCTTCAATATATGTTATTTTCATATTCAGATCGCTACTCTTTATTATTCTAACTTTTATATCCGTATATTTAGAAATACATTCAACTGTATCAACCCCATTCCAACTATCTATGTTTGCTTTTTCATATGAATAAAACAATTCTCCAGCTCGAAAAGTTTGTGGAGTTTGCATTCGATAGTAACTTACTTGATCAGAAACTAGAGATGCAGTATTTGAGTCAATAATTAATCTTGATTTAACAGCCGGGGCTGACGATGAATGTTTCTTTGCACAATCTATTAGTTCTTTCAATTTATCCCCCTTAATAAATGGTCTGGCAGTGTCATGTATTGATATTAAATCTTCCTCATCAATATCTTGACCTCGTAAAAAATTCAGTGCATTTTCTTCGCTCTGATGCCTTGTTTTTCCACCTTCAATAATCTTAATGGAGGAAAGTCTTTCATTATGTTGTACATATTTGAAAAGGGCTGTCATATCCTTCTTATTTGCTACTAATGTAATACTATTAAATAACCTTGATTCAACAAACGTTCTCAATGGATAATCTAGTAAAGGCTTTCCTCGATAATTAAAAAAAATTTTACTCTGGTCATCTTTGAACCTACTACTTAAGCCAGCAGCTAGAAGTATTGCATGAACTTTCAATTTCTTTCATTCACATATCTTTTTACTTCCGCAACAGAAGTAAAATTATCAATATTTATTAACTCTTTATTGAAATCAATTTTTTTAGTGTAAATAGTTAACTTCCCAATTCCAAAACATCTTGACATCCCAATAGACTGAATAGTTTCCAATAGTTATCCTTTACTTTAATTATCATACAACCCTTGATCTCTGCAAACATATTATCATTTATTTAGTAATGTCAAATAATGAATTATCTTTAAATGAAAAAAGCACTATCGAATCTTTAAATGAGGTTTCTGATAGCCTTTTAATAATATTTGATGATAATTGCATTAAAGAATCTTCCACTGTTGAGTTAAAAAAAATACTTTTAGCTAACCACAAAACTGGAAAAATAACATTACTCTCTAGCACCATTGTCGATGCAATAAAAAGAGTCGACTCTGCTGGCTATGTTGTTGAAAATTTATCTAGAGATAACTATAGAGAGCTTCACACTCCTCTAATTTGTGATGTGGAATTTTTAAGAAATTACTATAAAAAATTTGAATATTGGAATCTACATAAATTTATTAGCCTACATAATGAAAAGTTAGAGATTCTTGCTGTCTAAATAATTATTCACTAATCAAGACTTGAATTATTCCAACACATAAGACCAGACCAAAACCTAAAAGTTGACTCACTGATAAAGACTCGTTTAATAACAAAGCTCCCAATAATACGCCCATCATGGGTTCCGTGTATCCAATTGTTCCTACAGCCAATGGATTAAGGACCTTCACTGAATACCAATATATAACTAAACCAAGACCTGTTAAAACTCCTCCCAAGAAAAGGCTAATAAGAATGTTGTTTGTAATCCATCCAAAATTCTTAAAGGTAAATGGCGAAAGGCATAAAGCGGCAATAAAGACTTGGGAGAAAGCGACATTCAGACCTCCTAATTTTTTTGATACTGGCTCTCCATAAATAATAAGCAAAGCAACCATCAAGGCAGAGGAGAGACCATAAAGTACTCCTAAGGAAGAAGATATTTGATCCACATCCAACAAGAGATAGACCCCAAAAAAACCGACTACAACTAATAAAATTTGCATTCTAGATATAAATTTTCTTGTAAAGAGTTTCAGTAAAATAATAAAAAGGGGATAGGTGAAAACTAATCCTATTCCCACAGCGACAGAGTTGAGATTAATAGACTCAAACATGGCAACCCAATGTATTGCTAACAAAGGGCCCAGAATTAAACCATGTTTTATTAAACGTCTAAAATTATCTATCCTCTTGTCAATAAATAATAAGAGAACCATCGCCCCTACAAAAGTTCTAACCCCCACCAACCCCAGTGAACTTATGTCCGTCGTTTTTATTATTAATGGAATTGTTCCCCAAAGTAGTGAGATAAAAAATATAGATATGTAAGCCCTGTGGGTTTGTCTCAAAGGAATCTTACTGTTGTTTTGCTAAGTCATTGAACTGCGTAAATTCTTTTTGGAAGTTCATACTTACTTTCCCAGTCTCTCCAGACCTATTTTTTACTATATTTATCTCTGCCACACCAGTAAGTTCACTTGTAGGATCATAATAATCATCTCTATATAGCATCATTACTATATCAGCATCTTGTTCAATAGCACCTGATTCTCTTAGGTCTCCTAATCTAGGTCTTTTATCCTCTCTGGCTTCAGCAGCTCGATTTAGTTGAGACACAGCAATTATTGGTACATCTAGTTCTTTAGAGAGACTTTTCAAATTCCTGCTAATGTTTGCAATTTCTTGCTGTCTATTCTCCCCTGAAGAACTCTCCATCAATTGTAAATAATCAACAATAATAAGGTCTATTCCCTTCATAGATTGCAAACGTCTTGACTTTGCTCTGATATCAGTAACCGTCATTACTGATGCATCGTCAAAATATATTGGTAGAGAATGAACTTTTGATGCTGCATCAACTACTCGTTGCCACTTTTCAGGACCAAGTTGTCCTCTCCTAGCATCACCAGAAGTTACTTTCGCTTCTGAGAATAAGACTCTCTGTACAAGCTCTTCTTTTGACATTTCAAGAGAAAATACAGCAACTACATTTTTTGTATTATCATCTCTATTATTTTTTGCAACATTAGTTGCAATATTCAATGCCAAAGAGCTCTTTCCCATGCTTGGTCTTGCCGCAATAACAATAAGGTTACTTGGTTGAAGTCCAGCAAGTTTTGAATCCAGATCTCTAAAGCCAGTAGATAGGCCCGATAAACCAGTCCCTAGGTTCTCTATTTTTTCAATGAGGTCAACCGACGGACCGACTACTTTTGATGCCGGAATTAAACCTTCACCTATAGCATCATCAGAAGCGGAGAATATGCTCTGTTCCGCTTCATCCATAACTTCAGATATTGGCTTATCCAAAGAGTAGGCAAGTTGATCTATACGTGAACTAGCATTAAGTAATTTTCTTCTATTTGATTGTTCTAAAACTATATTTATGTACTTTTCGAAATGTCCAGAGCTCGGAACATCTTCTATAAGTCTTTGGAAATACTGGGGGCCAGGAATCTTAGAATTTTTCTCTCCAAGAAGTTTTTCTGAAACGGTAACAACATCTATAGGTTGCCCTAAATCAAACAGTTCTCTCATTGCTAAAAAGATAGACTCATTTGCAGGGGCATAAAAATCATTAGGCTTAATAGCTTCCATTAACCTATCTGCTGCATCCTTATTAAGAAGAGCACTTCCTAAGAGAGCCTGCTCTGCTTCTAAATTGCTCGGTGGAATTTTATACTGACTAACAGAAGATTTCTCACTACTAGCTAGTCCGGGAGATGCCATTAATTACTCGCCTCAGGTACAACTTCAAGATCTATCTCAATAATTATTTCTGAAGAAAGCTGTAAACTAATCTTATGGAGACCTATTTCTTTTACTGGGTTTAATATATTAACTATATCCTCCTCTATTTTTATTCCAGAGAACGTTTCTACAGCCTCCACTATTTGACTTTTTGTCACTGAAGCATACAAAGTTCCTTCATCAGTTGAGCTTTGGGCTATAACAATATGTGTGTCTTCTAATGACTGAAGTAATGTGTTTGCAGTATCCCTGCTCTCTTCTTCCTTCTTTAGGCGAGCTTCTCTGAGTTTTCCTGCTTCATATAGGTTGTGTTGTGTTGCATCAATAGCAAGATTATTTGGAAATAAATAGTTCCTTGCGTAACCCTTAGACACGCTAACAATATCCCCTTTTTTTCCGAGACTTGTTACATCCTGACTGAGAACTAATTTCATCTTCTGTTATAAGTAGTCTTATATGTGCTTGTTGATACGTATGGCAATAAGGCAAGTTCTCTAGCTATTTTGATAAGTCTTGCAATTTTTAATTGTTCCTGCCTTGTTATTCCAGTAATCTGGGTCGACCTAATTTTTCCCCTATCTGAAATAAATTTTTTCAAAAAATCTGCGTCCTTATAAGAAGCATTAGCGACCTGCTGCTTTGTGACCCTTCTTGGTTTAGGGGCTTCAATCTTCTTAGATGATCTTCTTTTTTTCTTTTTAGACATATTATCTCCTTAAAAGGGGGCTTCGTTATCTGGAATCTTTTCAGTTGAAGGAGCTGTGCCTCCTGATGCGCTCCCTGAAGTTCGCTCTACATTTGCAGTAGCCCATCTTAAACTTGGTCCTATCTCATCAACCAAGACTTTAATTTTACTCCTATTTTGTCCATCTGATTCCCAGGTTTGGTAATCAAGTCTTCCCGTTACTATAATCCTCATACCTTTGCCCAAAGTAGCATTTGCATGCTCTGCCATATCTCTCCAAACAGTACACACAAAAAACATTGCATCTCCATCAACCCATGTCCCATCGGGCTGTCGGGTTCTTTTATTTTGAGCAATATTTATATCTAATACGGCTGCACCATTTGGGGTATGTCTCAATTCGAGATCTTGGGTTATCGTCCCCACTAAAGTTACTGTGTTATCTACCATTTCCTACCTCCTAGCTTTCCACTTTTAGTACTTTGTGTCTAATCACATCATCAGATATTTTTAGCACTCTATCTATTTCATTTGGAGTATTTGGTGTACCTTCAAAAGTTGTAATTGTATAGATTGCCTCCTTGTGACCATCGATAGGATAAGCTAACTTCCTTTTTTCCCAAAGGCCTTGTTCTAAAACTTTTCCATCATTAGATTCAATGATTTCTGAGATTTCTTTGTGAATTGAATCAATAGATGCTTCATCTAATGTTGGTCTCATCATCGAGACTATGTCATATTTTCTATTCATATTTCTCCTATGGTCACTGTACGTGGTTCCTTACAGAACAGGTACTAATAAATATAATATTAGATTCGAACTATGACAGTTTTATTTTGCCTAAATCTTTTCTCCAAGATTTTAGACTTTTTTCGATATCTTCTCCTGCTTTATAAGAATTCTCTTCGCTTGGAAAATTCTTATTCTCAATGTCTTCTTTAAATCTTCTCAATGAATCAACAGTGTTTTTATATTGCTCTGAATATCTTTTTACAAATTTTGCATCCGTATATTCTTTAGACTTCATCCCTAATAAATCATGTAGTACTAATACTTGGCCGTCAACACTAATCCCTGCCCCAATTCCTATAGTAGGAATTTTTACAGCTTGGGTAATAACATCTGCAACAACAGAAGGCATTCCCTCAAGTACTATAGAAAAACAACCCGCTCTCTCTATAGCTATTGCATCATTCAACAACTTTTCAGCGACTTCTAGCGACTTTCCTTGCACTTTATAACCGCCCATAATATTTTTTGATTGAGGAGTTAGACCTAAATGTCCCATAACAGGAATCTCTGCGTTTACTAGGGAATTGATTGTTTCTACTCGTTTGCTTCCTCCTTCAATTTTTACAGCATCAACTTTTCCTTCTTGAATAAAACGTCCGGCATTCCTTAATGTATCTTCCAGTGAAACATGGTAACTCATGTAGGGCATGTCTCCTACAACTAAACAATCCGGGTTTGCTTTTGTTACAGCTTTGATATGATGTAACATCTCATCAACAGTGATAGACAGAGTATCTTCATGTCCAAGTACTACTTGTGCTACAGAATCGCCGACTAAAATAATATCTAATCCTGCATCTGAAACTGATTTTGAAGATGGGTAATCGTAAGCTGTCATCATAGAAATGATTCTTTTATTCTTTAACTCAACAATATTAGGTATTGTAATTTTCATAACTCTCCGCCTTACTGGTCGAAGGATTTAATTATTCTTTTTTATTCTACTATTAATTTAGCATTTGAAAAGATAAGATATATTTTCATAGGTGAAAATATTGAATATGTAACATTAGAAAGTCTAGAAAACGATTGTAAATTATGTATTAAATGTACTTTAGAAAAAACTAGAAAAAATGTAGTAGTGAGTAGGGGCAATAAGAAAGCGAGGTTATTTATTATAGGTGAAGGCCCTGGAAAGAATGAGGACGAGACTGGTCTTCCATTTGTTGGTAGAGCAGGAAGGCTGCTAGATCAGATGCTTGATAATGTTGGGATTGATAGTAATAAAGATGCTTATATCTCTAACATGGTTAAATGTCGACCCCCGGAGAATAGGAAGCCCTCCAAAGAAGAACTAAATGCTTGTGATCCTTGGTTAAAAGAACAGTTGAGAATTATTAGTCCGAAAATAACCCTTCTAGTTGGGGCAACAGCCGTACAAGGGGTTCTCGACATAAAAGAAGGAATTACAAAAATTAGAGGGTCGTGGATAGAAGAGAATCAGATGTTGTATATGCCAATCTTTCACCCCTCATACTTACTAAGAAATCCCTCTAAAGAACCTGACAAGCCTAAATGGTTGACTTGGAAAGATTTAATAAAAGTGAAAGAAAAACTAGATTCTTTTTAGTCAGAAAACTCTTCTCTAGTATTTAGAATCATAGAAATAAAGATAAAGACACCAGCTATGATAATATTTTTATTAAACGATTCGTTGAGTAGTATAACTCCTCCTGTAACACCTACGATTGGGACTAAGTAATCTACTGTTGAAACTAGAAGGGCGCTAACTCGTTGTATAAGCCAAGTAAAAGATAAGAAGGCTCCTAAGTTGCAAACAACCATGAGTCCTAATCTTATCTTCTGGCTTGAATCTAAAGAACTAACCCCAACACCTGAAATCAAGTAAGCAGAGATGGAAAGTAATAGTGTTATTGGGTACTGATATGCTAACCAAGTGATTGTATTATAATTTGGTGCAAATTTTCTATTTAATACTGTAGACAGAGCAATAGCCTGAACTCCGATAAAAGCAAGGGATCCTCCTTTGTAAATATTTCCCTGATTGAGAAGACCTGTTTCTTTAGATATGAATAAATATGCTAACCCCATAAAGCCTATGAAGATTGCAATATATCTTAATATTGAGACTTCTTCTTCTTTTAGGATCAATTTTATCCAGATAATCATAAATATAGGAGCTGAGCTAATCATTAGCGTTACTAAGCCAGAAGATATATGTTGTAGTGCAAAAATAAGGGACCAACCAACTATAAATATTGACACAAAACCGGTCAATGATGCTTCTCTTATTAATTTTGCATTAAACTTCTCTCTTTTGAATAGAAGACAATAAGAACCGATCAGTATAGCTATTAAAGTTATCCTAATAGTTACAAGGAATATTTCATTTACTCCTTCGATGAGGAGACTTCTTGTTATAACATTGCCGATCCCCCACATGAGTGGAGGGCAAAACATAACAACAATAATTTTTAATAAAGTGGGTTGTGTTTTTTCCATATTTTTATTCTTAAATCTTACTGGAACATCTTACTGTTGTTTGTTACATATAGAGACATACAAAATTGTAAATTTATTATACTTAAAATTACGGGAGCTTTGGAAAGCTGAGAGGACATAAGTCGACCGTAGTACCTTATAAATAATGCTAAGTAGGAAAACTTAACTCTCACCATAATAAAGCCTCTATTGGGGAAAAATGAGTACAGACTACATTGTTATATTTTTTGTTTTACTAAGTTTTTTGTTCTTAGCTACAAGACTTTCAATACCTTCGAATAGGGAGTTCTTTGTTTTAACAAAGTCTCAGAGAACATTCACTCTATCTTTAAGTTTTTTTGCAAGTGGCATGGGGATCTGGATTTTAACCTCTCCAGCTGAAGTTGGTTGGTATGGAATGGGTCCAGATGTATACGGCTATGCTCTTTCTGCAGCTACACCCTTCATTCTTTTATATTTTGTTGGTCCAAAGATTTCATTAATCATCCCTGGAGGCACAACACTAGCAGAATTTATTTCTATAAAATACGGTAGGTCTGCACAGGTCTTAACTTCCATTGTTGCAACGATTTATATGAGTGCATTCCTTGTTGCTGAATTTGCATCTATCGGGATGTTCGTTGATAATCTTTTTTCTATCTCTGGCTTAGTAGTCTCTATCCTTGTAGGTTCTACAACAATAATTTATCTTTTTAGAGGTGGTTTTAAAGCCTCTCTGCAAACTGATATTTTCCAAGGAATATCAATCATTGTTATCCTTGTCTTGTTAATTGGTTTTTGGTTTATCGAAAGTGGACCAAGCCAACTGATGCAATTTGCTACTGCTGGGGGCATGACATCTAGCAATAGTTTTAGTATTAAATCTGCAATCGCGGTAGTTCTAGCTGTTACCGCGGCTGAAGTTTTCTCACAGGGATACTGGCAGAGAACCTTCTCAGCAGAAAGTGATGGCTCTTTAAGAATGGCTTGTATCTTTGCTTCTGTTGGTTGCTTCTTTACTGTCTTGGTATTGGGATTTGCAGGAACTGTAGGTGCAGGTATGGGTATAGAAAATCCATCTCTAAGTTTTATAGGACAATTAGAAGGTAACTCATTTATTAGTTATTCCTTACTTACTCTTGGAATCTGTTTAGTTTCGTCAAGTGTAGATACATTAGAAAATGCAATAGCTGCGACTGTCTCTGTTGATCTATTAAAAAATTCAAAATTACAGACTTCAAGAATTATTACTGTCACTATTGTTGTGCTTTCAATATTCTTATCTCTGCACGTAACAAATATCTTTAGCATTTTTCTTGTAGCTGATCTACTAGCAGCTGCATTGGTCGTTCCATCTTTAATATATGTGAAAAGAAAGTCTACAAATATTGCATTAATAGTCCCCTTCTTTTCTGGAATTATTGGAGCGCTTGGATATAGAGCAATATTGGTAGACTTATCTGCAAATCCTGGTGGATTATTTATTCCAACTGATATTTATGGATTAGCTGATCTAAATACTTTCCTAGTTGCATTATCTGTATCAACTATCTTTTCTTTTATACTTAGTAAGAGGTCTTCTCTTTAATAGAAATTAGATCATTAGTTTGGATCTAATTAGAGTCTTCGGCTCTGATTTTTTCTTCTATACTATTAATCCGTTCTGCAATAGGCGGATGAGAATAGTAGTACGCACTGTATAGTGGATCCGGTGTAAGATTTGAGGCATTATCTTTTGTTAATTTTAAAAGACCAGATATAAGATATTCACCATCTGTGTATTGAAAAGAAAAATCATCTGCTTGAAATTCCGCTTTTCTTGAAAGATAAGAAGATATAGGTCTTGTAATGAACGTATAAGAACCAATTACTAAGTTGAACATTAGAAATTTTGAAAAAACGGTCAGCTCTGTAAGCCCATGAGCAATAAAGAAATTATCAGTTTTATATATTTCGCTAAGTATAAAAAGAACCAGAAACCCGGAAACAATAGTAGTGATTACCCTTCTTCTGATGTGGCCTAATTTAGCGTGTCCAATCTCATGTCCTAGAATAGCTTCCATTTCGTTTGGACTGATTGTTTTCAAAAGAGTATCAAAAAATACAATTCTTTTCATTTTACCAAAACCAGTAAAAAATGCATTTCCGTGGGTACTTCGTAAGCTAGCGTTCATTACAAAAAGTCCTTTGGATTTAAATTTTACTTTTTCTAATAGTTTTTCAATAGGTTTCTTAAATTTCTCATCATCGAGAGGCTCGAACTTATTAAATAGTGGCATTATTAAGACAGGGTATAGAAAAAAGAGTAAGGACTGAATAAAAGTAGTCGCTATAAATGCATACACCCACCAACGATCGCCAGAATTGTCAATAAGGAAGACCACAGTAGAAAATATTAGAGATGAAATAGTGCCGGAAATTAATAGTCCTTTCAAGATGTCCTGTACGAATATTTTCTTAGTAGTTGTATTAAAACCATATTTTTGTTCAAGTGTAAATGTTGAATATATTGATAAAGGAATCTGTATAATTTCTGAAAAAATTATTAATAAAAGACCAAGCAGTATAGCTCCAACAACATTCGAGTCTGTAAGGTTCATAACTATTAATGTAAATCTATTAAGAAATCCCCCCAGTGTAAGAAGTAAAAGGCCTCCTGTAGCAAAAGCTGAAGATACGATGTCAAATACTAACTTATCAGTATTGTAATCTGTTGATTTTTCATATTCCTCAGTAGTGACAACATTGGTAAATCTATGAGGTATGGTGTTTTTATTTCTTTTGATTGCTGAAATATTTCTTATTTTTAAATATGATTCAAGTATAAATTTTAGGGCTAAAAAAGTAAGAAATAGAGCGGTAAAGTCTGTTGAATTTAATAAATTTCTTATGCCCATTTTGTAATTTTATAGGGGTAAAATTTATACATTTTATAATATACGCTATTGCTTTTTTTTAATCTAGGTTTTCTTCTTCTTTGATTTGAAGTGGCTCAGGCTCAGACTTGTTCCTAAATTGTTTTATAGTTTTAGATAGTGTCATCAAAACTGTCTCTCTGTCTTCATTTTTCTGTTTCTTTTTAGGGGTAGATTCTTTTTGATCAGTATAAGTTTCTTCAAGTACAATAACTTCAACTCCCCCAACTATATCTGAAACAAGATTATAAAATATAACACCCAATGTAGTCATAGCTGTCTGTGCAAACATGTAGAACAAGGCTAAAAAAACAATAGAAGAGAATAGCTGTTCAGAGTTGTCAACTAAGGATGCATTGTCATCGAGTAAGGCTAATCTTTTTGCTATCTCTTCAAGTCCTTGTGGAATTCCTGCATTTACTAAAAGTATCCACAATATTATAAAACCCAAAACAACTGCTAAAGCTACTACAAAATTTATAACCAAAGACACTTTTAAAGCTGTCCAAGGATCAATTTTTCTTATTATTCTTCTAACACGGTTAACTACAACCATTACTTCTCTCTACTAATGGGAATAAACGCTGAAATTTCTTCTTCTGGAGAAAGTTTCATAATTTTTACACCTTGTGCTTCTCTGCTCATTTTTTTTATTTGCTTTACTGCACATCTTATCGCAGTCCCGCCTGTAGACATAAGAACAACCTCAGTATCTTCACTAACCGATCTTGCTCCTATAAGGTCTCCTTTTTTTTCAGTTATCCTAAGGGCTTTTACTCCTATACCACCTCTTCCTGATTTTCTAAAATTCTTAAAATCTGTTCTTTTGCCATAACCTTTCGATGTTATAAAAAGCAAAGAATCTTCAGTAGAAGTGGCAGCTCCTACTACTTTATCTCCTTCTCTTAGTTTTATGCCCCTCACTCCCATGGCTGCTCTTCCTTGTGGATTGAGGCTTTCTTCTCCAAATCTAATTGCCTGTCCTTTTCGTGAGCAAAGAAGAATATCTTCTTTGCCAGAAGTGGTTTTCACAGAAACAACCCTGTCTTCCCCTTTAAGTTTTATAGCTGAGAGAGATTTGTAGTTCGAATCAAATTCTTTAAATTTAGTTTTTTTAATAAGTCCCGACTCTGTAATAATATTCAGAAATTTTGCTACCTCATAGTCTCTTGTGTCAATAATCGCTTGTACTCTTTCATCTTGTTTCATAGGTAAAACATTGTGTATTAGAGATCCCTTAGCTGTTCGTGTAGTTTTTGGAAGCTCATGTGCTTTAGCCCTATAAACCTTTCCTTTATCAGTAAAGAACAATAAATAAGCATGGGCACTTGTTTGAAGTAAATGTTCTGTTATCTCTTCTTCTGATGAGCTAGACTTTACACCCTTTCCTCCGCGCCCTTGTTTCTTGTATGCGGTCTCTGGAACAGCCTTAATATAATTTTTAGATGAGATTGAAACAATTATTTCCTCATCTTCAATAAGATCTTCTATCCTTATCTCTCCCATATCAGGAATTATTCTGGACCTTCTTTCATCTCCGAACTGCTTATTTATCTCATCAAGCTCCTCTACGAGTATCAATTCCTGTTTTACTCTACTCCTTAAGATTGTACCTAAATCCTTGATAGTATTTTTCAGTTCTTTTTGTTCTTCTTTTAATTTTTCAAATTCAAGAGCTGTTAATCTCCTCAATGGCATGTCTAGTATGTGTACAGCTTGCTCATCGGAGAGTTTAAACTCTTTGATTAACCCTTTTTTTGCAACTTCTGCATCTTTCGAACTTTTTATAAGTTTTATTATCTGATCGATCTTTGAAAGAGCTAGAAGTAAACCTTCAACAATATGAAGCCTCTTCTTTGCTTTTTCTAACCTATACTTAGTTCTTCTTTTTATGACATCTATTTGGTGTTCTATGTAATATTTAATTAAATCTGGAACAGATAAGACCCTTGGGACACCGTCTACAAGTCCTACCGAGTTTACAGAAAAAGTATCTTCAAGTTGTGTTTTTTTAAAAAGAGCATTCAAAACAACTTGTGGCACTGCGTCTCGCTTAAGCTCTATCACTAGTCTTGTTCCATTCCTATCACTACTTTCGTTTCGTAGGTCAGACACTCCAGAAAGTTTTTTTTCTTGAACTAATAATGCTATTTTTTGCATAATTCTATCGATTGAAGCCTGGTACGGAAGTTCTTTAACAACTATTGCAGACTGATTTTTTCCTAGCTCCTCGACATCTGCAACTGCTCTCATTCTTATAGATCCTCTGCCTTTAAACATTGCATCCTTAATACCTGGTCCCTCAACAATTAGTGCTCCCGTCGGAAAATCTGGAGCTTTTATAATCTTCATATATTTTGAGGGGGTTGCATTTTTGTTTTTCAAAGTAAACTTAACAGCTTTTGTTATCTCTGATAGATTATACGGGGCCATACTTGTTGCCATGCCAACAGCGATCCCTTCAGCACCATTAACAAGCAAGTTTGGAAACCTTGCTGGAAGAACTTTTGGTTCCTTAAGTTCTCCTGAATAGTTTAATTCAAAATCCACTGTTCCTTCATCTATTCCATTTAAGAGTTGAGAAGCGAGCAGAGACATTCGTGATTCTGTATATCTCATAGCAGCAGGTGGATCATCCTTCGTTCCAAAATTTCCCTGTGGGTCAATCAGGGGATATCTAGTGCTAAAGTCTTGACCTAGTCTTACTAAGGCTAAATATATTGCGTCATTTCCATGAGGATGGTAGTTACCCATTACATCTCCTACCACTTTTGAACATTTTCTGTGTGGAGAATTCGGTCTAATTCCAGATTCATGCATAGAATATAAAATTCTTCTTTGAACTGGTTTAAGACCATCTCTAACATCTGGTAATGCCCTGGAGACAATAACCGACATTGCATAATCAAGAAAAGATTTGGATATCTCATCTTCTACGGGTATGTCTATTTCTCTAAGACTTATAGGTACTTCCTGTTTTATTTTGTTTTTTAAAGCTGGAGTTTTCTTAACTGGAGTTTTCTTAACTGGAGTTTTCTTAACTGGAGTTTTCTTAACTGGAGTTTTCTTAGTAGACATTAAATATCCAAAAATCTAACATCTTGGGCATTGTTCTGGATAAAGGATTTCTTTTTAGCTATATCTGTGCCCATAAGGGTTTCAAACATTTCTGCAGCTTTAGCTTCTGCTGCTTTACCATCAGCAATAGTAACTCTCGTTAGGGTCCGTGTTTCAGGATTCATTGAGGTGTCCCATAGTTCATTCGCATTCATCTCCCCTAAACCTTTGAACCTGCTTACATCAAATTTCTTATTTTTATTTACTTTTTTATATTCCTCTAGTCCTTTATCATTCTTCAAATACTCAATGCCAGAAGTAGATTTTATTCTATAAAGAGGGGGTTCCGATATCCAAATCTTACTTTTTTCATTATTATCTCCAAATAATCCCCTCATAAACTTAAAGAAAAATGTGAGCAAAAGGGTCCTTATGTGTGCTCCGTCCACATCAGCATCTGTTAGTATTACAACCTTATAATACCGAGACTGTTCTCCGTCATAATATTTGTTTATACCGGTTCCTATAGCTTTTATAAGGGAGCTGATTTCTGTATTCTGAAGTGCTCTATTCTCTGAAACTTTCTGAACATTCATAATTTTTCCTCTGATTGGCAGTATTGCTTGGATTCTTGAATCCCTAGCCTGTTTGGCTGGTCCTGCTGCTGAATCACCTTCTACTATGAAAAGCTCGCATTCTACAGGGTCTGTTGAGGAACAATCTGCCAATTTTCCTGGAAGGCCTGAAGTCTCAAGGATACTTTTCCTTTTCGTTAATTCTCTTGCTTTTTTAGCATTCATACGTGCTTTTGCAGCAACTGCACATCTCTCTACTAAATTTCTTCCATCCCTAGTGTTCTTTTTCAACCATTCAGGCAATTCTTTATTAACCACTTTTTGTACGTGTCCATTTAGTTCAGTATTTCCTAATTTTGTTTTTGTTTGACCTTCAAATTGTGGTTGTTGTACTCTAACTGAAATAACTGCAGTTAATCCTTCCCTTATATCTTCACCCGTTAAAGAAATATCTTGATGTAAATTCCGTGCTTTAGCAAAGCTATTTATTGCTGACGTAATAGACGTTCTCATTCCCTGTTCATGTGTCCCACCTTCTATTGTGTCTATATTGTTAGCAAAACTTTTAATTACTACTTCATCATCTACTTTCCACTGAAGGGCAACATCAATTTCTGATCCCTTAAGGGAAGTATTAAAAGATATTATTTTTTCATGAAGAGTCTCATACCCATCATTTAAGTGTTCAACAAAATCTTTTAGTCCATTTTTATAGAGATAGGTTTCCTCTGTCTTTGGCTTAACTCTATTGTCTACAAGTACAACCTTGAGTCCTTTATTGAGGAAAGCTGTTTGTCTTAATCTCTCCTCAACAGTGTCATAATCATATACTTGTGTCTCCTCAAAAATACTGGGATCAGGAATAAAGTTAATTTTTGTTCCGGTTTTCTTCAGAGCAGCTCCTTTTTTTGGTTCCTTTGTTTTAGGTTTACCTAATTTAAATTCTTGGGTGTATGCAAACCCATCCCTCCAGACTTCTACTTTCAAATCTACTGACAGTGCATTAACAACTGAAACTCCAACCCCATGAAGTCCTCCGCTTACGGTGTAAGCACCTGATTCAAATTTTCCTCCTGCATGAAGTGTTGTAAGAACTGTTGTGAGGGCTGAAATCTTTGATTTTGTATGTCTCTTTACAGGAATCCCACTTCCATTGTCTGTTACCGTAACGGATCCGTCCTTTTCGAGCTCTACTCTAATCTGTGTGCACCTTCCTGCCATTGCTTCATCAACCGAATTGTCTACCACTTCCCAAATTAAATGGTGCAGGCCTGTAGGTCCTGTAGATCCGATATACATTGCAGGTCTCTTTCTGACTGCTTCTAGACCCTCTAATATTTTGATGTCTTTGGAGTCGTAATTATTTTTTTTAGGCATAAAAAATCACCTTAAAACGTCTCATTTGCTATACAGTCCCTGTCTTGTTCCAGTAATAATTCTACTAGAAATTATCGGATAAATGGCGGTCAATATAGATTACTGGCTTGATTTTAGTTATATGAATATTGGCTTTTTCGGCTATAAAATCAATAATTTTTGATTCATCAAAGGCGACCAAATCTTTTATCCTTGGATGTTTTACATAAATAATTAGAGTGTCTCCTTCTAAAGGTCCTAGCAGGGCATCTTCTTTCCACTTTGTTTTTAGGTCTTTATAATGTTGCTGAATTTTTTTAAAGTTTTCAAAATCGTAACCTATTTGATTAATATTTGAATCAATTTTTTTTAGATTTTGTTCTTCTTTCATGTCTTTAAGCGTCTTTTTATCCAGGCTATATCTTTTTTTTGTGGATCAAGGCCTCCTGGAGTCTCAACAATAATATCTGTATTTACATTATTAATAACGTACTCCAACTCAGCTTTCGGAATATTACCTTTTCCTAGATTTTCGTGCCTATCTCTACTGCTTTCAAAACCATCTTTTGAATCATTAAAGTGTACAAGGTCAATTTTCTTAACTAACTTTTTAAAACCTTTTACTGCTTTTTCCGTTGGTATGCCTCCAGCCCAAGTGTGACATGTGTCAAGACAAAGACCTACGTTGTAGTTGCCAACAACTTCCCAAAGTCTTTCAATAGAGTCCATATATCTCGCAATAGAGTTTTTTCCTCCAGCAGTATTTTCGACTAAAACACGAACTCCTATATCTTCGACTTCTTTTAATGCTTTTGCCCAATTTTTATACCCTAAGCCCATGTCTCCCCCTTCTCCTACAGATCCTCCATGGACAATTACAGCTTTGGCCCCGAATGTTTCAGCAATTTTACACGTATCTTTAAGCAGCTTTCTGCTTGGATGGCGAACTTTGTTGTTTGCTGTAGCTAAGTTAATTAAATATGGAGCATGTACATATATGTTTCCATTGTAATTTTTTAAGATATCAAGATCTTCTCTGGGTTTTGGACTTTTCCACATTTGTGGACTTGAAACAAAAATTTGAAATGTATCTCCTTTACGTAAATTAATTTCTTCTACTGAGTTTTTTGATGGAATGTGAGCACCAATATTCATAACCTTCCTAACACGTTCATTAATTCATCTCTTCTAACAATATCGAAATCCATAGAAATTACCTCATTTTTAAAGTGAAAAAGGAGCTCTTTTTCTTCTATAAACTCATAAAATAAAAAGTCTTTAAGTTCTTTTCTGTATATTTTGTTTGGCTTGGACGATTTAATAAATATTACTTTCTCATCTACCCTGATTATTGCTTTCTTGTGGTTTGTTAAAAAATATAAAATAAGAAAAACACCTAAATAAATCATTATGTAGATATAGAACTCCTCTCTAGGATTTTGACCAAACTCTCTTAACAACAGTTTTTGGCCAATAATGTTACGAAAATATCCAATAAAAATAAAGTCTAGAGAGAAAAGCGCACACAACCAGCCAGCAAGGAATGTCCTTTTCATCGTTTTTTTATTTTTATAAATAGATTTATAATCTAAATTATTTTTACTCATTGTTAATCAGAATACTCCAGTTGCGGTATTGTTCACATGTGGAAATTGTTTTAGTAAGGCATGGACAGCCGAATTGGAAGGACGGAGGAGACTATACTCTGAACCCCCACCTAACTAAGCTTGGGTTAGAACAAGCTAGTCTTTCTGCATCAGCTCTTCGTAAAAAATATTTCAGGGAACTCTGGGTATCAGATCTTGAAAGAGCAAAAGAAACACTCGTTCCGTTTAAAGAAAATTTAGATTTTGCTTCTCTAAATGTTTATTCTTGGTTGAGAGAAATGAGCGATGAAGAAGAGAAGTCTTTATTTGGAAAAACCAAAGAAGAAATTTCTGACTTTTTTATTAATAGAAACTCAAGACCCTTCGATGAGTGGATTAACAATAACCACGGTCAATACTTCTCTGGCTATAGTTTGAACATTTTAGAAAACCTTGAGAAGGAACTGTTGCGCTTGGGGGTCTCTGTTGTTAAGTCTGAAACAGAGAAGGTTTTTTCAATAGAAAACCCGAAAGAAAATAATCTTTTAATAGTTTCTCATGCTGGAACTATGTCTGTCTTATTATCTTTTTTCTTGGGAGTTCCTTTGTATCCGTGGACCTGGAGAAGATTTCTCCCAGTACATGGGGCACACACCTCTGTTAGGTCTACACAAGTTGAAGGTGGTTATTTCTTCCGATTGAAAAAATTTAATGATACCTCTTTTTATGATGATGAACACTTCATCACCTATTAAACTTACCTTTATTTAGTGTCCAAATCTTCTTTCTCTTTGCATATATTCTCTTAAGCATCTCAAAAAATCAATTTTCCTAAAGGCTGGCCAGTAGACGTCTTTGAATACAAACTCTGAATAAGCAGATTGCCATAATAAAAAGCCTGACATCCTTGCTTCACCACTTGTTCTTATTATAAGATCTATGTCTGGTGCATCTGAAGAGTAAAGGTGCTTCCTAAGCTCTTCGTCTGTAATGTGTTCTTTTAAATCTTTACTACTCTGTGAAGACTCATACCTCTCGTCGATGAGGCTTTTTACTGCATCTAATATTTCTTGTCTCCCTCCATACCCTAGGGCTATTGTTAAGTCTTTATCTCCAGAGGATCTTATTGATTCAACCTTTTTAATTAAATCTTTGATTTTTTGAGGAAGAAGTTGAGTGCTTCCAATAAACTGCATTTTATAATTATCAAAAAGGTCATCTACTATGAGGTCTTTAAATAACTCTTCTAATACCTTGAAGTAGGGATCCAATTCTTCTCTGGGCCTCTCTAGATTCTCTTTTGATAACAACCAACTAGTTATGTGTTTAATTTCAAACTCATCACACCACAAAATACACTCCCTAAAGGTTTTCATCCCAATCCTGTAAGAAACTTCATAACTCAACAAGCCTTTTTCTCTTGCATACCTCCTGTGACCGTCATGAATTAGCCCCAAGTGTTTTGGGAGATGTTCTTTTTCTAACCTTCTAGTCAAACTAGATTCATAAAAAGAATATAGGAAATTTGGAATGATCATTTTATGAGTTGCAAAGATTTTCTATTTCTAAAACTTCCCTAGGAACTCCACTTGTTAAATTTAAAGGAGCCCCTTCAGTACAAACTATATCATCTTCGATTCGGATGCCTATCCCTAAAAGATTCCTTGGAATTTTATGAGATACCTTTTTTGATTCAACAATTTCGTTCTTCTCAAGCTTCATAGCTTCGTGTATACCAATTTTTTGTCTTCTTTCTCTTAAAAAAAGAGGGTCTCTTTCGAGAATGGGGAAATCTACTATTGGTTTATTTTGTCTGATATAAATTCCTGGCTCGATTGTTGTAACCATTCCTTTTTCAATTTTTCTAGGTATACCCTCTATTTCAGTACTTCCTGAATCATGTACGTCTAGACCAAGCCAATGTCCTGTTCCGTGCATAAAAAACTCAAAATAATGCATCATTGAAACTGTTTCATCCACACCGTAGGGCACTAAACCTAGATCTACTAATGATTGACTAATTTTTTTTACGGTTTTTCTATGTATATCTCTCATCGTTGCTCCTTCAACAACAGCTCTTATTCCAGAATTTTGAGCACTAAGAACTTCTTGATAAACATCTTTTTGTTCAGGGGAAAATTTTCCAGAAACAGGAAAGGTTCTTGTTACATCAGAGGAATACATTCCATACTCTGCTGCTGCATCAATCAATAGAAGTGTTTTTTCTTTTAGTGTTTCTCTATTTGTTGAATAATGAAGAATGCATGCATTTTCCCCTCCCGCGACAATAGAGGGGTACCCTAGTCTTTCTGCTCCATGAGTAATAAAAATTTTCTCCATTTCTGCAGCAATTTGGTATTCATAGAGCCCTGGTTTGGCCATCTTCATGGCAGCTATATGACCTTTAACTGTTATTTCACAGGCTTTTTTTATTAAATTAACTTCTTCTTTTGTCTTAATTAATCTCATCTCTGAAATAATAGGTAAAATCGGGTGTAGGTTCGCCTTACTAAACTCTGAACCTCTTTGATCGTACGGAATTCCTATATTTAATAATTTTTTATCAAGATCTTCAAAACGAGGCGAAGAGTAGTCTATATAAACATCTACGTATCCTCTAACTAACTCAGAAAATCTTTCTTTGAATTCGAAAGTTGAAAACGCTTTTGTTGCTCCATAAAATTCTTCTGCCCCCTCTTGGCCTAATCTTTTTCCCTCCCAAGTTTCTAGTTCTTCGTTTCTATCTAAGACAAATAAAAAAAGTTCATATTTTCCTTGATCGATCCTTATTATTGCATGAGCATCAGGTTCTGGCCACCCTGTTAAATAGTGGAAGTTTGAGTTTTGCCTAAACGGGTACCACGTGTCGGCATTTCTATATTGAATAGAAGAACCATGTAAAACAACGATGCCCTTTTTTATTTTTTTAGCCAGCTTTGAGAGTGTTTTTCTATGAATTTCCATTATTAAATTAGCCTAACTTAGTTTGCAAAACAAAACTAATAATTAAATTATCGTTTCAATTAGACCTTACAGGCATTAATAAATGTTTATAGGCGTCGGCCTCTCCTTGAACTAAAAGAGGTTTTTGGTTTCCTGAAAACCTTAGATAAACTTGACTTCCAAAAAGTGCCCCTATTGCTTCCATTAAATAAGTTGGGTTAAAAGACATTTCAAAACTCTCTATCTCTTTAACGTCAACCCCTAATATTTTACAAGGAACCTCTTCTTTTCCTCCTCCTATGTCTTG
>Ga0115002_10000878_pt1 | contig 42565 bp, 42 predicted proteins | sample ArcticOcean_MG_C_8_FD_89576 | JGI IMG/M metagenome (GOLD analysis project Ga0115002, IMG submission 89576) | Marine microbial communities from western Arctic Ocean - ArcticOcean_MG_CB11_86 | ecosystem: Environmental > Aquatic > Marine > Oceanic | place: Arctic Ocean: Canada Basin | collected... | reverse complement strand
GAAAGAGCATCGCACCTTCGACGGTAAGGAATACGTGCTCGAGTTGCCGATTCACGCCGACTTCGCGTTGGTCAAAGCCGAGCGCGCGGATCGCTGGGGAAACTTGGTCTACCACAAGGCCCAGCGGAACTTTGGGCCGCCGATGTGCATGGCGGCGAAGACAACGATCGTTCAGGTGCGGAAAGTTGTTGATCTCGGAGACCTCGATCCCGAGGCCATCGCGACCCCCAGCATCTTCGTCGATCGCGTTATCGAGGTGCCCAATCCGTTGAGTGAGCGCGAGTTGGTAGACCAGGAAGGAGCCTGATCAGATGAGCGAGCCCCTGAATCGAAATCAGATCGCTTGGCGCGTTGGCCGTGACATCCCCGACGCATCGTTCGTCAACCTCGGCATCGGCATGCCGGAGCTGGTCGCGAATTACCTGCCTGAAGACCGGGAAATCATCTTCCAAAGCGAAAACGGCATTCTCGGCATGGGGCCGCAGCCAGAGCCAGGGGAAGAGGACGAGGAGCTCGTGAACGCCGGAAAGAAACTGGTGACACTGTTGCCCGGCGGGTCGTTTTTCCATCATGCGGATTCGTTCGCGATGATCCGCGGCGGACACATCGATATCTGCGTCCTGGGTGCTTTTCAGATCTCCGAGACCGGCGATCTGGCCAATTGGACGACGGGCAAAGATGCACTGCCCGGCGTCGGTGGCGCCATGGACCTCGTGGCGGGGTCCAAACGCGTTTTCATCATGACCACCCACAACACCAAGAAGGGCGATCCCAAGATCATCAAGAAATGCACCTTGCCACTCACCGGAAAGGGCTGTGTATCGACGGTGTATTCGGATATCGCCGTGATCGACTTCGGACCGGATGGTCCGATCGTCCGGGAGAAACTCAACGGTCTCGAATTCGATGAGCTTCAGGACCGGACAGGGGTGCCCATCCGCCTCGCCAACGATTGGCAGCCGCTGGACGCGCCGAACCTCGACTAAGTCGCCGCCACGGTCATCGTCCTGCTCTAGCCGTTCGGCTTCGATGACGAGGTGCGGCTTTGCCAGTCCTCGATCCAAGCCCTTTGTGCCGTGAGGCAATCGCTGTAGGCACTGCCGCCGCCCGTAAGGCCTTTTTCCAGGCAGATCTGACGGGCATATTCGTCATTGGTGATGCAGCTGGCCAGTAGAAAGCCGCTTATCGTAACGGCGGATAGGGTGCCGAGAATGCCTCTGGAATAGTTCGCTTTTGATGGCGCGGTCTTATCCGCCGGAACCAACAATGGCGATGGAACTTGGACGCTCTCAACTGCTCAACTCGACAATTTGATGATCACGCCGCCGAGCAATTCGGATCTCGATTTTCAGTTGACGGTGACGGTGACAACCTCCGAGGAGGATGGCGCAACGGCCACGGCGATCGCAAACATTGAGGTCATCGTCGATGCCATCGCGGATCCGCCAGCTCTTACCGTCAGCGTGACTGAGCCCGTAATCGCGGTGAGTTATTCGGACACGGTCGAAGCGCTCGGGCCTGCCGGATATTGGCGATTTGAGGAAACGAGCGGTACGGAAGCCGACGACTCGATGGCGGACGACAATGATGGAGTGTACGAAGTCGATGGCAAGGGCAAAGGACAGATTGCCCTAGGTGTGCCAGGCGTGACTGGCGATACGTCTGCGGTCTCCCTAAGTGGTGGTTACGTGGAAATTCCCCACGACGACAACATGCTATTGGATCAAGGCTCCATTCAATTCTGGTTCAACACTGGTAATGTTGATAAACGGCAGGGCCTTTTCTCCAAGGACTCGCGAGGCTACGACGACGGTGGACATCTTTCGATGTTTGTTGACGACGGCCTGGTCGTCGTGCGCCTGCAGAGTAACGATGCGAGCTTCACGGTTTCTTCGACGGTCGAAGTCGAGGCAAGTGAATGGAACCAAGTGACCTTCAATTTCGGTCCGAACGGAATGGAGCTGTTCGTCAACGGTCAGTTGGCGGGTACAAATCGGTACGCCGGCGGCCTCGGCGAGTCTTCGGCCGGATCCGGTAACGAAGAGCCGATCGTCCTCGGTGCCAACCAGTGGGCGAGTCGCGACGGAGTCGCGGACAAGCTCACGAATTTTTTCACCGGTCGTATTGATGAATTCGTGATTTATGGCACGTCCTTGTCGGGTACGCAGGTGGCCGAGATCTACAATTCAGCGACCGGAAGCGGGTCAGGAGATTCCATCTACCGATTGAACGTTGAAGCGTCGCTGGCAGATACGGACGGCTCCGAAGCGCTGTCACTGGTCGTCAGTGGTGTGCCTCTCGGCGCGATATTGTCGGCCGGCCACGACAACGGTGATGGTTCCTGGATCCTTACGCCGGATCAACTCCCCGGTCTGACCTTGACGGTCGCAAGCGAAGTTTCCACGGATTTCACCCTTACCGTGGCGGCGACGGCGACAGAAGAGAGTGGCGAATCAACCTCCACCGTCCGGACAATGATCATCGATGTGCCCGAACCTGATGTGCCCGAACCCGTTGGGCCGACCCATGGTGACGATATCCTGACCGGGATAGAGGCCGCCGACGTCATGATTTCGTTGGCTGGTGATGACGAAGTATACGGTTTGGGAGGCGATGACAGGCTCGACGGCGGATTAGGGAACGACAGTCTCTTTGGCGGTGCGGGCAATGATATTCTGGTGGGTGGCGAGGGCGCCAATCTCATCTACGGCGGAGAAGGCATCGACGTCGTGGATTATTCAGATACAGCCAAAGGAATTATTGTTGACCTCGGTCGCGGCACTGCGCGCTCGACCGGTGATCGTTCGGTCCGAGACACGCTTTCGGACGTTGAGAACGTTATCGGCAGCTCTCGCTCCGACCGCCTTTTCGGTGACGCAGAGAACAACGATCTCCAAAGTGGGGCCGGGAACGACTGGGTTTACGGTGGCTCGGGTGACGACTTTCTCGACGGTGGCGATGGCCATGACCGGCTGTATGCGGGTGCCGGCGATGACGAATTGATTGGCGGTGACGGAAATGATCGCCTGCGCGGCGATTCAGTTGCCGATGTGCTGGTTGGTGGCGTTGGTAAGGACGACTTACGCGGCGGCAGCGGTGATGACTTCCTCGATGGTGGTGACGGAAATGACCGCCTGTCAGCCGATAGTGGTGAGGACATCCTGTATGGCCGCGACGGGGCGGATGACATCCGTGGCGGCTCCGGTGCCGACATGCTGTTCGGCGGCAGTGGGAATGACGTCCTCCGCGGTGACTCGGGCGATGATGTGCTCACCGGCGGAATCGGTTTTGACTACTTGATCGGCGGCAGCGGTGCGGACACCATTCGTTTCAACTTCACATCGGAGCTCGGAGATACCATTGCCGATTTCAGCCGTCATGATTCACTCGCCTTCGACGGCAAGGAATTCGTCGCGGACCACGACGAGACAACCGGTCTGATCGATCAAAGCGAGTTCGTCGTCATTGACGACTTCGATGTGTCAAGCGATACCGCAGTCTCCGCGTTCGTGTTCGACAGCGACTCGGGTGCGCTCTACTACGATCAAGAGGCTGACGATCAGGGGTACACTCTGGTCGCAAACATTGATCGCGGTACCGTTGACGCCGCAGACATCAGGATCTTGTAAAGGGTGAGCGTGTAGAAACCGCATCGCCCGGCACCTTCACAATATGCCGGCTATGAGACATGCCCTTTAATCGACGCGCGACTAGCTGTTCTGTGCGCGATAAGCCTCGAAGCGTTCATCCCAGTGCACGATCAATGCCTTCTGTTCAGCGACACAATCGTTGTAAGCGTTGCTGCCCGCTGTGATGCCTTTATCCGTACAAATCTGGCTGGCGTACTGGTCAGTCGTGACGCAGCCTGAAAGCACGAAGGCACTCATTAGTGCGGTGGACAAGATGGTGAGTGGGCGGCCGGCCCGGCGCCTCGTAGATGGCTTGATCATGTTCCAACCCCAAGTTGCGGGGACGCATTGGCGTCCACAGTGTGGAATCACCTAATTGTGTGAAGTTGGACGGCAAGGCGATCACACGCACTTGTGAAGAGATCGAGGGTTTTCGTGAAAAGGAGCCGTTGTCTTGACGAATTTCAGCCGATGGTGTCGTCATGCCCGTGGCGGGCGCTGTAGAACACGAGGTACATCAGCCCGATACCCAGCACCAGGCTGAGCACCACGCCCAGTACAAGCGCCAGGACACCGTGAAAACTAAGTTCCACGTCGCGGAGTTCCCACCAGATAAATCCGGCCGCGCTAGCGGCAAGGATCAGTAGCCCGAGAAGGCTGACGACGACGATACCAGTTTTCAAATCCCTCATTCCCACTGGGATATTGCGGTGCGGTGGTCGATTGAATAGCTTTCGCACCAATTCCAATCAATTAGTGTGCATTTATGCCTCCGACAAGCCAGCCCGTTCAGATCGCCTTCGATATCGGCGGCACCTTCACCGATTTCGTTCTTCAGGATGCCGCCAATGGTGGCATGCGGTTCTGGAAGGTGCCAAGCACGCCGGACGATCCCAGCCGCGCCGTTTTGGCTGGATTGGCCGACCTGCTCGAGGAGACCGGGGTCAAGGGTCCCGATGTCGAGGTAATCCTGCACGCGACGACTGTTGCCACGAATGCCATCATCGAGCGAAAGGGACCGCGGACGGCATTCATTACCACCCGCGGTTTCCGCGACATCATCGTCATGGGCCGGCAGAAGCGGTACGACACCTTCGATATCTACCTGACCAAGCCGACACCTCTGGTCGACCGGAAGGATGTATTTGAGGTGGACGAACGGATCGACGTCCATGGAGAGACCGTGAAGTCGATCGATCCCGCCAGCATCGAGAGCGTCGTCAACGCAATTTCGGACGGGGGCTACGAATCGGCGGCCGTGGCATTCATTCACGCTTACCGGGACGGCACTCATGAGCGGGCGGTGCGTGATGCCATCGTGGCCAAACACCCGGATGTTCCGGTTTCAATTTCCTCTGAGGTCTCGCCCAAGATGCGGGAATTCGAGCGCTTCAGCACGACGCTCGCCAACGCTTACGTGAAGCCGGTCGTCGACCGTTATTTGGGGAACCTCGAAAGCGCGCTGAAGGAGCGCGGGATCGAGAGCGACATCTTCATCATGCAATCCAACGCGGGCCTTGTTCCGCCGGAGCTCGCGCGTGAGATGCCGATCCGCATTGTTGAATCTGGCCCTGCCGCTGGAGTCATGATGTGTGGCGTCATCGGCCGAGAAGAGGGAAAGCAGAACCTGCTCACCTTCGACATGGGTGGCACGACCGCGAAGCTCGGCGCGATCGACGGCGGCGAGCCGGCTGTTATGCCGACATTCGAGGTTGCCACCATCAACTGTCGTCCGGGCAGCGGTATTCCGCTCAACATCTCGGCTGTGGAGCTGTTGGAAATAGGTGCGGGCGGCGGCAGTATCGCGCGGACGAGCCTCGGCCTCATTCAGGTAGGACCGGAAAGCGCGGGCGCCGATCCCGGTCCCATCTGCTACGGGCAAGGGGGTACGGAGCCGACCGTGACGGACGCCAATTTAGTTCTCGGCTATCTCGATCCGGATTACTTCAACGGCGGCGCCATGACACTCGATCGGGCCGCAGCGGAGGAAGGTATCCGCCGAGTCATCGCGGATCCCCTGGATCTCACCGTTGGGGAGGCGGCCTGGGGAATCCACACCATTGCCAATGCGAACATGGAACGCGCCATGCGCGTCGTGTCGGTGGAGCGGGGGCGCGACCCCCGCGATTACACGCTGGTTTCATTCGGTGGTGCCGGTCCCGTCCATACCACGCGCCTTGCCCGATCTCTCGGCATACCCGAGATCATCATTCCCTATGGCGCCGGCGTCGGTTCCGCCGTCGGATTGTTGGAAGCGGACAGTAAAATTGATGCGACACTCACGCGTGTAACCCGAATCCGGCCCGATGCGACTGACGATATTGCCGCCGTCTATGAAGAGCTCGAAGCGCGGGTTCGGGCTGATCTGGTCCGGCTGGGCGGGGCAGGGAATCCGAAGTGGTCGCGCTACGCCTACATGCGCTATGTCGGACAGGGATACGAGCGCAAGGTCGATCTTCCAGATGGCCCTATCGACCAGGGCTACGCCGAAAAGATCAGTCAGGTGTTCATCGAAAGCTACCTGAGGAACTACGGATTCACCGACCCCGATGCCGAAATCGAAGCCATCGACTGGTATCTCGTGGCCACCGTACCCAGCAGTTACGACGCGCTACACCGGTTCGAAGTTGTCGGGGAGGTGGGCGAGAGCCCCGTTGTCGGCACGCGCGACACCTACTTCCCGGAATTGAATGGGTTTACCGAATGTGACGTGGTTGATCGTTACCGCCTGCGGGTCGGCGACACGTTTGAAGGGCCGGCAATCGTCCAGGAACGCGAGGCGACCACGGTCGTCCTCCCCGGCAACGTGGTGAAAATCAGTGCGTCAGGGCATATGATCATTACTGTTGGGAATTGAGAGTAACACCGGTGATAAATTATTCACCTGTCACCCCCCTCCCAACCTCCCCCCTGCTAGGGGGGAAGAGACAACTAGGGAATTTCGAATGACCCAAACAGCGCGCACCAATCAGCCGGTCGATCCCATCACGCTTTCCGTGATCTGGGGTGGTTTCGTGTCGATCGGCGAGGAGATGGGCACGACTTTGCGGCAGACGGCGTTCTCGGATGCCGTGCGCGAGGGGGACGACTTCTCGACCGCGATTTTCGACCGGCAGGGGCGCATGCTGGCCCAAGGCAACTTCACGCCGGGACACCTCGGCTCGATGCCGCACGTGGTGCGCTCGGTGATGGAGTACTTTCCCGAAGACACGCTGAACCCCGGGGACGCGATGCTGGTCAACGACTCGGCCATCGGATCGGGCCACTACCCCGACTGTTTCATCGTCATGCCGGTCTGGTTCGAGGGCCACATCGTCGGATACGCCACCGACATCTGCCATCACGCGGATATGGGCGGTGCCGTGCCGGGTTCGCAGGCGATCATGGGAGTTACCGAGGCCTATCAGGAAGGGCTGCGAATCCTGCCCGTCAAGATCATGCGCGACGGGGAGTTCTGTGAAGACATCATGCGCATCATCCTCGGCAACGTGCGTGTGCCGAGCAAGGTCGGTGGTGATCTCCGGGCGCAGGCCAATGCCAACTATGTCGGCTCCCAGCGGCTGATCCGCATGTATGAGCAATACGGCGAGGATGTCATGGAGGCGGCGATCGAGGAGATCCTGAACCGCTCCGAGGAGCGCATCCGCGAACTCATCCGCGAGATGCCTGAAGGCGTGTACGAGTTCGAGGATTTCTTCGACGACAGCGGCCCCGACACCGACCCGATCCGCGTGCACGTGGAGCTCGAGATCAAGGACGGCTCGATCACCGCCGATTTCTCCAAGAGCTCGGACCAGGTCGCGGCTGGCATGAACTGTTACGCGACGTTCACCCAGTGCTGGCTGTATTTCATCGTCAAGGCCTACACCGATGCACTGTTGCCGCAGAACGACGGCGTTATTCGTGCCATGAAGCTTCGTGGCCGCGAGGGATCTGTATTCAACCCCGTCTACCCAGCCCCCTCGGGAGGCCGTGCAGTGGCGCAAATCCGCATTTACGAAGCAATGAACGGCGTGCTCGCCAAGCTTCTCCCCGACCGCGCGATGGCGGCGTTCTCCCACTGGACCAACATTCAGATGGGCGGCACCGACGACGTGACGGGCGAGACCTTCATTCTCTACGACGTCGTATTCGCCGGTTATGGCGGGCAGGCAATGAAGGACGGGATCGAGGCGATGAGCCCGGTCATGAACTGTCCCAACATCCCGGTCGAGGTGCACGAGGCTCACAACCCGGTGCTCATACACCGGGTTGAGTTCATTCCTGATTCCGCAGGTCCCGGCAAATACCGGGGCGGCTGCGGCTTGCGCAAAGATATTGAGCTTCGAACCGACTCGGCCACGCTTAACCTGCTCGGCGATCGTCACAAGTTCGAACCTTATGGTATGAACGGCGGAGGCAGCGGCAAGCTCGCCGAGACGGTCCTCAATCCTGACGGCGAGTCAGAATTGATGAGCTCCAAGGAGCGTCGTGAATTGAAGCGGGGCGACATCGTCAGCGTGCGGCTGGCCGGGGCGGGCGGCTTCGGCGACGTGACAGAGCGTGATCCCGCCGCGATCGAGCGGGATATCGCAGAGGGCTACGTCACGCCCCAAGGCGCACGGGAGATGTACGGCTACGCCCGCGACGCCGCTGAGTAAATATCAACACGCAGATCTATCAGGTGAGGGTGGAATATGAGCAATCGGACTGAACAGTCGGAGGCCGCGATCCCTCCCATGTTCGAGCCCTACAGGATTCGGGGTCTGGAGATTATCAACCGGGTCGTCGTAGCACCCATGGGTCAATATGCCTGTGACGATGGCACGCCGAATGACTGGCAGCTCGTGCACCTCGGAAGCCGGGCCGTCGGCGGCGCTGGTCTCGTCATCGATGACTAATATTCGTGCCAAATGAATTACTCAACCACAAAGAACTCTATTGGGCTCCAAATCTTCAGTCTGTAGTGTTTAGCATATTCTAATTGACGTTGCTTCACAGTGTGACGCGGATCACACATGGTCGAGATACGTTAGAGCGACGAAAACCCGGCATACTACATCAACGCACCGGAATTCAGGCTCGATCCGCCGCAGACGAACAGCGTCTGGCCGGTGATGAATTCGGACTCCGTTTGCATGAAGAAGGCGACGGCGTGGGCGACATCCTCGGGCTTGCCGAAGCGTCCCACGGCGAGGCTCGAGACGCGGGCCGCGCGCTTCTCGCTGCCGGGCGGGTGGTTCTTGGTGAACATTGGCGTTTCGATCGGGCCCGGCGCCACCGCATTCACGGTAATGCCGTAGGTGCCGAGCTCCAGTGTCCAAGCCCGCGTGAAACCGATGATGCCGGCTTTGGCAGCAGTGTAGACCGACCGGTCCTTGAGGATGCCTTGCACCAGTTCAGAGGAGATGCTGACGATGCGGCCGAAGCCCTGTGCCTTCATCGCGGGCAGCACCGCTTGGGCGCATTGGAAGGGCGCTGTCATGTTGATCTGGACGAAGTTTGCGTAGTCCGCCGCGCTGATTTGGTCGAGTGGGATCGGCCGCACCTGACCCACGTTGTTGACCAGGCCGTTGAATTCGTAGCGCGCCGTCACATCGCTGAGAAAGACGGAGGTTGCTTCATTGTCGCCTAAATCCGCGGTCAAGAAATCACCCGGGAATCCATCGTCGGGCTCCGATCGCGCAACGCCGACCACGTGATGACCGTCTCGGGCAAGATGCTCGGCGCAGGCACGCCCGATGCCCTTGCTGGCACCGGTGACCAGGGTCACGCGTTCGTTCATTCCGGGGTGGGCTCCGATGGCTTAGACTGTGTGTGTAAATTCAAGCCGTAGCCTACGAGGTTGCGCGCCAAGGGATCAATCGTTCCGCGCCGATGCACGCACCGTTTCCCGACGCTTACAAGCGCCCGCCCTACCGCCGCTCGTGGACCGAGGCGGGATTACGCCTTGCCGTGACGGTGATGCTGTTGACGATCATTGGTGTGCCCATCTATCTGGTGCTGGTGGCCAGCGACGTCGTGCCCAATGAGGACTTCGATTTTTGGCGTCTGCGGATCCTGTGGTGGAGCTTCATCGCGTTGATCATCGTGGGACTGCGCTGCCTCGCCTGGATGTTCGATGCGCTGGTCCCGAGCCGTAGTATCCCGAACGGCCCTGCGACTGGTTCCGAAATTCGCCCCGTCCATCACGCCTGATACGCACTGGCACGCCTGACACCCCACTGGGCGGATTGGCGTTTGAAATGTAGTGTTTCACCGAAACCTGCCACGAGGAGTGTGAAGATGTCGGAAGACATGCAGACGAGTCCGGTCACCCTCAAGCAATACACGGCCATGTCCATGCCCCAACGACGCCGAGTGTGGATCGACATCTCCGATATCACTGAGGAGGAGTTCGACGCCTATATGGATGCGCAAAAGGCACGTGAGGCTGTCGTGCCGCGCGTTGGACGTGAGGCACCTGATTTTGTGGCCGACGTGCTCGGTCCGAACCGGCAACGCACCGGCGAGCAAGTGAAGCTGTCGGCACTTCGCGGCGGTCCCGTCGGCCTGATCTTCGGTTCCTTTACGTGACCGCCTTTCCGCAATAAGGCCGTGCGCCTTAACGAACTCTACGCAACGTATAAAGACCAGGTCCGCTTCTACATCGTCTATATCCGCGAAGCGCATCCGCATGACGGATGGCGTGTGCCGAGCAACCTGATCGAGAGCATCATCTACCTCGAGCCGACCACTGATGACGAACGAACCGAGGTCGCGTCCGCATGTCAGATCGCGCTCGACCTCGGCATGCCGATGCTGATCGACAGTATCGACAACGATATCGACGAGAAGTACGTCGGCTTGCCCATGCGCCTGTTCCTGGTCGATGCCAAGGGCCAGATCGCTTATGCAGGCGACAAGGGACCATTCGGGTGGGATGATGAGGCGTTCGAGGACGCCATCAAGGCGGCCATCGACTGAGGTCCAAGATATCGGACTGAGCTACAATCGTGCCCGGCATCGCGCCTGGCACGATGCCAGGAGGGGCTAAAGCAATCCCGTGCCGCCGAGGCCTGAGCCGCCGTCGACGAACAGGTTCTGGCCGGTCACCCAACTCGTCTCTTCGGCCATGAAATACGCGACGGCACCGGCGATGTCCTCTGTCCGGCCGATCCGGCCAACCGGAATTTTGGCGATCTTGGCATCGCGCTGAGTGCTGCCGACCGGGTTCTTCTCGGTGAACATCTCGGTTCCCACTGGTCCCGGCGCCACGCTGTTGATCGTGATGCCGTGCGGCGCCAACTCGTAGGACCAGGTGCGGATCAAGGCGTGCAGGCCGGCTTTCGCCGCCGTATAGCCGGTGCGGTTGAAGTGGCCGAGGACGAGTTCGGTCGAGATATTGACGATCCGTCCGAAGCCCTCCTGTTTCATGCGCGGAACGCAGGCCTGAACGGTCTGCACGGTGCACGTCAGATTGACCTGGATCTCGTCGTCGAAGGTATCGAGATCGTAGTCTTCGACCGGCTGGTGGGAGGTCAGGCCGACGTTGTTGACGATTCCATTGACGGCATATGTGCTGGTGATTTCGGCCAGCACGTCCGCCGTGGCCTGGCGATTGGTGAGGTCGACGGCATATGCCTCGCCGGGAAAGTCGCTATCAGGCAAGCTGCGGGCGATACCGATGACGGCGTGACCTTCCGATGCCAGGCGTTCGGCACAGGCCCGGCCGATGCCTCGGGTCGCCCCGGTGATCAGGGTGATACGTTCGCGCATCCCAGATAGTTACGAGAGGGCCGTGGAGAAGTCAAAAGACGGCGCTACCGCCGATACTGGATCCGCCATCGACAAACAGCGTTTGACCAGTAATCCACTCCGATTCCTCCCGCATGAAGAATTCAACCGCGTTGGCGATATCGTTGGGGCGCCCGATTCGTCCCGCGGGAATTTTGGTGAGCTTGGATTTGCGCTGGGCGCTGCCGGGCGGATTTCGTGATTGGAAGAATTCGGTGTCGATCGGGCCCGGCGCGATGCAATTCACCGTCACGCCGTGCGGAGTCAGCTCCAGCGACCAGGTCCGGGCGAGCGATATCAGCGCGGCCTTTGTTGCGGCATAGCCCGTCCGGCCGACGTGGCCGAGCACGAGCTCGGATGAAATGCTGACGATGCGGCCAAAGCCTTCCGCCTTCATAAGCGGGGCCAGGGCTTTCACACACTGGATGGCCGCCGTCATGATGACCTGGATATCTTCGTCCAAGACGTCCAGAGGATACTCCTCTATCGCATGGTGGTTGGCGATGCCCGCGTTATTGAGGAGCCCGTTGAACGCATACCGGCCGGCCAATTTTGATAGCAGTGCTTCAGTGGCGGTCCGGTCGTTCAGGTCTACATGATAGAGATCGCCAGGAAACTGTCCCGTTGGTTCCCTCTGATCGAGGCCGACGATTGTGTGGCCGTTCGAAGCGAGGCGTTCAGCACAGGTACGTCCAATGCCGCGGGCCGCTCCCGTGATCAGGGTGATTCGTTCGCGCTCTGACATGATTTCCATCCTTCAGATGCGCCTCCACGGACACCACAATACCTCAATCAATAGTTTTCTCTCATTAAACTTTCTTTCCTCTCAGGAACATTGACACGGTGGTGACCTGGAGCGAAAGTTAGATGTCTTCACGGAATGAGGTGACGCGACCAGCGCGATCTTGCGAGCAGGAGTGTGATTCGTGTTCGGAAGTCGTAAATAGCGGAAATAGAACTCGGAGAGGATGGAAAATGAGTATCGACGTCGAGGTACCGAGCGGCAATTTCAAAGGTTACAACCTCAACACGCGAATGCAGCAGCAGCCGGACGACGAGCTGACCAAAATCGGACCCGGCACGCCCTGCGGCGAATATCTGCGCCGCTACTGGCATCCCATTGCCATGACCGAACAGATTACGGACTTGCCGCTTCGCATCAGGCGATTCGGCGAAGACCTCGTGCTCTTCAAGGATAAGTCCGGGGAATATGGCTGTCTCCATCTTCACTGCAGTCACCGCAATACCTCACTCGAATTCGGTATCGTCGAACAAAAAGGCCTCCGCTGCTGCTATCACGGTTGGCTGTATGACGTTGACGGTACGATCCTGGAAACGCCGGGTGAACCCGAAGCCAGCAAGATCAGGCACAACGTGTCTCACGGGGCCTATCCCACCATTGAGTTCAGCGGCCTCGTATTCGCGTATTTCGGGCCGATCGAGGAAATGCCGGCGTTTCCTCTTCTCGATCACATGGACCTCGGGCCTCAGGACGAGATGGTGCCGTTCCTCATACCCAATCCCTGCAATTGGCTGCAGACGTTCGAAAATTCGTTCGATCCGCACCACACGGTCCATCTGCATACACGCGTCTCAGGCGCTCAGTTCACGGACGAGTTCGCGGTGCACCCGGAATTCGAGATTTTTGAACGCCCCTACGGGTATTTCTACACCAACGCCCGGCGCATCGGGGACAAAGTGTGGATGCGGTTCCACGATCACATACCACCGAATTTATCGCAGAACGGCAGCATGTTCCCGGACGCCAAGAAGAACGCATATTTCCTCAAGGCCGGCCTGACGCGCTGGGTGGTGCCCGTCGACGACGAGAGCAACATCACAATTGCCTGGCGCCACTTCATCGACGGTTACGACCCGTTTGGATTCGGCGACAAGTCGAAGTGTGGCTACAACGCAGTCGATTTTTACGGCCAGACCGATGAGCTGGAGTATGAGGAAAGGCAGAGGAAGCCGGGTGATTTCGAGGCTTGGGTGGGCCAGGGGACCGTCAGCGTCCACAAGGCCGAGAACCTCGGCGAGACCGACAAGGGCGTGGCCATGGGGCGGCGCCATCACCGTGAGCAGATCCGTGCGTTGCAGAACGGCGAACGGCTCCCGCAACCTACCGATCTTGGTTTGCCCGTTCCGCTCTATGGTGGCGATTCGGTCCTGACCATCCCCAAAAGCAACGATGATGACAGCAAGACCGTGCGTGAGGTCTGTCACCGCGTCGCCGCCATTTACATGGAAGGCGACAAGTACAAGGGTGAGGAGCGTGAGGACTTCATCGTCAGCAGCCTCAAGAAGCTGGAGGAGTCCTGGCCTAACTAAACGTGTTGTAGATCGTTCGTGGATCGGGTGGGGCACAATTGTTCTGCCCGATTTTCATTCGCCCCGTTTCGGTCTTGGCTTGGGTGCTACTGATCGGCGATAGATTTGTACGGCGTGAGTGCAGGGGCGACGCCAAATTGTGACGTTAGCGGGTTTGTTTGCACGGTGCATCCGCAGTTCTGCCGGTGCATCCACCAATTATCTCGAGCGAACACATGGGAGGAGTTTGAATGATGAGATTATTTACGCGCACCGCTTTGGTTGCGATGGGGGCCGTCGGCGCCATGAGCGTGCTTTCAGCCATCGATACGGATAGTGCGGCTTGGGCCGGCGACCGGTTCAAGGGGCAGGTTCTCAAGGTAGGCACATGGGGCGGCAAGTGGGGCGGCTTTCAGAAAGAGATCATCGTGCCCAAGATCGAGGCCGAAGGTGGCGAAGTCCAATTCGTCCATGCCAGCACCCAGGACAATATCGCGAAGCTGGCCGCGGCCCGCGGACGCGATGTGCCGATCGACGTGATGGAGATCCTCGACGCCATCATGCCGACCTTCACGAAAGAGAACCTGCTGCAGAAGATCGATCTATCCTAGGTTCCCAACACCAAATATCTGAAGGACGGATTCTACGACGAGTGGAAGGTTGCCACGTGGATCGTCCAGGAAGGCATCTGCTTCAACCGTGAGCAGTTCAAGGAGATGGGGATTCCGGCACCCAAGGCCTACAAAGACCTCGGGCATCCGAAGCTCGAAGGCAAGGTCGTGATTCCGGACATCACTTCTGGTGGTGGTCTCGCCAACTTCGCGGGCATCGTCTATACGGCGGGCGGCGATGTGAAGAATATCGGTCCCGGTCTCAAACTTCTGGAAGAGATCAACGCGCTCAAATACTGGAAGCGTGCCGGTGAAGCGATCAACATGATGCAGACCGGCGACGTCGCGGCGGCCCTGATCTATTCTGGCCATTGTTCGCGCGTACGCAAATCCGGTGTGCCGGTGGACGCGGTCATGCCGGTGATGGCGAATGGCAAGCGTGGCGTCATGAAGAACGGCTGGATCGGCATCGTGAAGGGCTCGAAAATCTCCGAACTCGCCACTTTCTATATCAACCAGTTCATCAATTACGATTTCCAGTCGACCTGGGCGCTGGCGATGGGGGTGATTCCGTCGAATCAGGAGGCTTTGAAGGCCTTCCTCAAAGATCCTGTTTCCCAGGAGATATTCGTGCCGTTGGATGAAAATCTGCAGATCGATTACAACGATGCGGATGTTGCCGATTGGACAGACCGCTGGACCCGCACGGCCGGTAAGTCGAGCTAGTTCGAATAGATACCTAACAATCGTTGAGCCCGGGAGGCCGTCCTCCCGGGCTCATTTTTTTGAACGCCGACATCCTTACGCTTCCAGATAATCCAGTATGTGATTGTGGAAGTAATACGGATTCCCTTCCCACAGCGGCGAGAACACATTGGCATCCGCGGCGGGGGAGCTTTTGGCGATCTGCATGGCCTCCCAGATACGGAAGTCCTGGTTGCGCACCCCGTCGTTGGCTTCCTTCGAACGTTCCGGGCCAAGCCAGCGGTCCATCGCCGTACTGCGGCCTTCGGCCTGCTCATCCGATGTTGCGCGTCGCCGACGAAAAAGAATCCCATCTTGGCAATCGTGCGGCCGGGCGCGACCGGCTCGTAGATAATCGAAGAGAGGTTGTCGCGCACCAAGTCGATTTCGATGTTGGGGAAGATGTAGTTCGGCGCGGTGACACGCTCCCTCCCTTCGGGGAACGGGATCAGCGGCAGGCCGGTATCCTTGAAGGTATACGACGGCGCCACCTCGATGCGCCGACGCAGTGTCAACACGGACCCCTTGTGCAACGGCGCCGACCACAGTTCGCCGGTCTCCATGTCGATGTCGTCAGTCATTTTTGCGAACACGCCGCCGTGGACGTAGACGTGGTGGTAGTTCTCCCAATTGTCTCCGACCATTTTCCAGTTAGCCTGGAACTCCCATTCGACCATGCCGGCATAGCGCATCGCGCCGATGTCTGCATCGTTCATGAAGTCGAGCAAAGGCTGTAGATGCTCTTCGATGGGTTGTGCGGTACCACTGAAATCGACGAATACCCAATGGTGCCAGACTGCACACCGCACGGGCACCAGCCCAAATGCGGTCGGGTCCAATATTCCATTCTCGATTCCACTGGGTGTCCCGTCGAAGAATGGTGCCCGGATCAGGTTCCCGTCGAGGCCATAGTTCCAGGCGTGGTACGGACAGGTGAATTGCTTCAGCCCCTCACATGGCTCGCCCAGCACCATCATGCCCTGGTGTCGCTCGCCGCTCGCGAAGTCCGGATGGCGCTATGTCGAAGAGGCGGAACTCGGTGATTTTTCACCAGAGGAATGGAAGTTCCTAAACGCCCAGAAGGACGAATTCTACCGTGAGGAACGGGCGAACACCGCGCTACGCATGCTCGGGACGATGAAGGACGATCCGAGTTATGGCTACCAGGTCAATAACTACACGCATTGTCTCCAGTCAGCGACCATGGTGATGCGCGCGGGCTACGACGAGGAAACGATCGTCACCGCGGTGTTCCATGATGTCGGGTTCATCGTCTGCGTTGAGTCGCACGGTCAGTTCTCTGCCGCACTGCTGGGACCGATCATCTCGGAAAAGAACTATTGGATGCTCCGACACCACCAGATCTTCATGACCCAGCATTCAGGCAACGACCCCGCGTTCACGGGCGACGTCAGTGCGCGTGAGAAGTACCGTGGCCATCCCCACTTCGAATGGATCGCGACCTTCGTCGACACGTTTGACCAGAACGCTCTGCAGGCTGATTACGACACGGCGTCGATCGAGGTCTTCCTGCCCATGGTGCACCGCGTCTTCGCGCAGAAACCCCATTCTGTGCCTGTGATCGACTGAACGCCTTGGTTGCTCAGGACTAAGACGGAAAACGCCCCGCTCCTAGCCTTCCCCCTTCATGGTGAGAGGGCTGGGGTGGATCGAACGAAGGCCCGCTTTAGGCCGCCCGCCTTCGTGGTCGGGGTGATACTCGTTGGGGGCGGGTGTTTTTCTCGACCGGGATGATCAGCGGGAAATCGTCTATCGACCGATGTGCGAATTTTTCTTCCGCTTTCTCGATGTCCATCTTGTGGCCGATGAGGTGGCGCTCGTTGCCGCCGACGGTCGGGTCGATGGTATTGCGTCCCTTATGCTGCCCGGTATCGGGTTCGAAAGTCTCGCGCTCCAAGCCGTGGACGTTGAAGTTCAGGAACACGGTGGGCTCGGTTTCGGCCGCGAACCAATGCACGTTCCGGTGGAATTCCGCCGTTTGCATTGTGTCGCCAACTTCATGCACGCCGTCGTAGACCGGCATCAGCGTGACAGAGTCATCGGTCATGCGCGCGATTCGTTCGTATTCCCGCGCTCGCATGCGCCCCGCCATCATAAGCTGCGTCGAGACGTGATTGAAGTGATAGTGGGGTGGGTGGGCCGTGTTGGGGGCCATGTAGAGGAGCTGTAACGTGAAGTTCCGAGTCGCCTTGATCTCGCGCCACAGGATGCGATCTTCCTTCTTGGCGATGCACTCGTCGATCCATGGGCTCAGTTGTCCCCACATGTCGCCCTCGCGATAGACGCGAAGGACTTCCTTTTGGAATTGGGGCACGGTGAGCTGACGCTGACCGAGGCGGCTGATCAGGCTGCGGATTTCCTTCATCGTTGGCGATTTCCAGTCGCGGACATCGGTTCGAAAACCGCTCATGTGCCGTCTCCCTGATTCTGTTTGTGTTTCTGGATACTACGAAATATCGAGGACGTTGTTCAGTGCTTGCGCCTTGATAAAGCGTTCGACATTGTCTCGCCCGATCGCCGTCAGGTCCCGCAACGTTGCGGGGTCGCCGAAGCCGCCGACGTGCGGGGAAATGATTACGTTGTCGAGATCCCAAAGCGCACTACCGGTTGGCAGGGGTTCGGTCGTGTAGACGTCCAGACCTGCTCCCGCAATGCGCCGTTCGCGAAGTGCATCGATGAGAGCATTTTCATCCACGAGTGCCCCACGGCCGACGTTGATGAAGACGGCCGAATGCTTCATGGCCGCGAATTCCGGAGCGCCGAACACGTCTTTCGTTTTATCGAGAAGCGGCAAGGACAAGACGACAACATCGGCTTCGGGTAAGACGTCGTGCAGTTGCTTGAGGGTCACCACACGTTCGGCCAACGGTTCATTGCGTGCGCTGCTGGCTACGCCGATGACCCGCATACCAAAGCCCTTTGCGCGCGTCGCGGTTGCCCGGCCGATGCCGCCGAATCCGACGGCAAGGAGGGTCGCCTCCCGGAGCGTGTTGAGGCGCGCAGCAGTCTTTAACTGGTCGAAATGGCGATGCAGCCGATCGCGCTCCATCTGCGGAATTTGCCGTAGCAGCGCGAGTGCCAGCGCCATGGCGTGCTCGGCGACGGGCGGGGCGTAGACCGATCCTGCATTGGTCAGCGTGACACCGTCGGGCAATCCGTGGGTCTCCGCGTTGTTGTAACCGGTTGAATAGAACTGAATCCACCGGAGCTTATGTGCCTTTCGGTGCACCATGTCTGCCAGCTCGGGGGTATAAAATGCATTGTTAATCACCAGTGCATCGGCGTCGCTAATCGCTGCCCCCATCGCCGCCGCGTCGGGCGCGACAGTCACCACTGTCACCGACTCGAAATCTTGACATGCGGTCGTCAGTTCCTCGCAGCCGCGTTTGAGACTGCACACGATCTTGATGGGGTCAGCCATAATCCGGGTGGCCTTTCAGCAGTTCCTTGTGGGCGGTCCGTTGTAGGCCCAGAAAGCGATCATTGCGCGCACTCGACCCGTCCCGGTTGGCAGACTATAAATTGCGCAGACGCGATTCGCACATCTGGCGGGGTGCCAGACCAAGTTCGCGGGACCAAACATCGAGGGGCAACCAATGACCGTGCAGACAAAGGAACCGTCCGGATCCTACGTGGGATACGACAAGACAGGAGTCATTTCGCTTCCGCCTGAGGACCTGTTGCACCGGGTTGGCCCCGGCACACCATGCGGCGAATATCTACGCCGCTTCTGGCAACCTATTTTCCTTAGCTCGATGCTCAAGGATCTGCCGGTGCGAATCAGGCGCTTCGGTGAGGATCTCGTGATATTCCGCGACGGCTCGGGTCGGCTCGGACTCGTGCATGCCAACTGTAGCCACCGCAATACGTCGCTCGAGTACGGCATCATCGAGGAAAAAGGAATACGCTGCTGCTATCACGGTTGGCATTACGACATCGACGGCACGATCCTGGAGACGCCGGGTGAGCCGGAGTCGAGCATGATCAAGAAACGGGTATCGCACGGCGCCTATCCGGTGGTCGAAGTGAAGGGTTTGATCTTCACGTACATGGGGCCGATCGAAAAGATCCCGGCCTTTCCCATGTTCGACACCATGGATCTTCCCGACGACGAGATGATACCGGCGTTGATTCCCAATCCTTGCAACTGGCAGCAGATTGCCGAGAATTCGATTGATCCCTATCACGTGGTGTTTCTCCACTCACGCGTGAGTGGCATTCAGTTCCAGAACGAATTTCAGCTGATGCCGGTTTTCAACTACTTTGAACGTCCGAATGGTGCCTTTTACACGAGCGCCCGTCGCGTCGATGACAAGGTCTGGATCCGGGTGCACGATCACCTCATCCCCAATTTCTCTCAGAATGGCGGGATGTTCACCCAGGCCGATCAGGAAGAGGTTTATTTTGCCCGGACGGGCCTCACTCGCTGGATCGTGCCGGTCGACGATGAGAATTCTCTTTACATCGCCTACCGACACTTCAATAAGGAAACGGACCCACTCGGTCTCGGTGAGCGGGACAAGGTCGGTTACAACACCATCGACTTTTATGGCCAAACGGACGAACGCTCTTACGAAGAGGCGCAATTGAGCCCGGGAGATTACGAAGTCTGGGTCGGACAGGGCGCCATTACGGTTCATGACAGGGAGAATCTTGGACACACCGATCAGGGTGTTTCGGCGTACCGCCAGAGATTGCGCAACGCGATACAGAAGTTGCAGGAGGGCGAAGAGCCCATGCAACCGACCGAACTCGGGTTGCCGATCCCCACTTATGCCGGTGATACGATCCTGCATGCACCCAAAAGCAACACCGATGATCGAAAGCTGCGCTCCGACCTTTCGATTAAAGTGGCGGAAATATTCCGTAGCGGAGACGTGTTTACTGGTGAGGAACGCCGTGAACACATCAGGCGCCAGCTTCGTGACCTGGACAACCGCTAGTTGTTTAAAGCACGTAACGTCTGCTGATGGGCATAATTAGACTGAGGATTGTTGCTTGTCAGGAAAATTTGTTTATTGTCAGGAAACTCTATTGCGTTGTCGGGGATCGCGAATAGAATGTCTCGCCTTAGTTAAAGTGCTATTGCCGGTTCGGGGATAAGCAAGACTTGTGGCTGGGCGGGCAGGGACTATAAAATCGAGAAAATAATGTGGGTGGTGCCTTCGGGCAATCGCCTCGAATTTGTAGAACACACCAAGGGAGGGCCAACCGTAATTCTACTGCTATCGTGTGCCGGTTGAGCACATGCCGGGTTCGGTTTGAGGCGCTAACGCGCGGTGGACCAAGGCGCGGTGGAATTGCGGGCAAGAGCGGATGAAAGCACGCTGGGATATTATCCTCATTCCGTCATTTATCCTGAGCTTCGTGCTCATGATGGTGTCGCAACTCATCTTCCTTCGGGCGAGTTTTTTTAAAGACCTCGGACTAGGTCGGACTGGCGATGACGTCGTCCTGACCAATTACGAGCGATTCTTCACCGACGATTTTTATCTCCAGGTGTTGTGGCTGACGGTGCAGGTATCGTTTTTGGCGATGCTGTTCACCATGGTTTTCGGATTTCCCGTGGCCTACATGATCGCGCGAATTCGCTCCCGTTGGGCGATGGTCCTGCTGGCGGGGATCGTGGTATCGACCTTCGTCACGATCGTCATCAAGGTTTTCGGCATTTACATCATGTTTTCGGCCAACGGCATCGTCAACGTGACGTTGATGTCGCTCGGGATTCTGGATAAGCCGTTCACGGTCATCGGCAACAATGCGGGTGTCGTTGTCGGCCTCATGCACTTCACGCTCGGGTTCGGCGTTCTGGTCCTTTACAGCGTGGTCCAGACCATTCCGCGATCATTGGAAGAGGCGGCGCAGATCCATGGATCGAGCCGCTGGCGGGTGTGGCTGCGCGTAATCATTCCTCTGAGTCTTCCGGGCGTAACTGTTTCCGCTTTGATGATCTTCAACATGAGCATGGGAGCATTCACCTCGGCGGCGCTGCTCGGCGGGGGGCGTGTCTTTACTTTGCCGGTGCTGATCCAGCGCGTGGTGATTATGGAAGTGAAATATTCCATGGGCGGCACGCTGGCAGCAGTCCTTCTCTTCTCGGTTCTGCTGATCAATCTGTTATCGATATTTCTGTTGACGCGAATGCGTAAGCAACGGCTGGTGATCACATGACCACATCGACTCCCGCCACTGAAATTGCCTCGAATGGGGCGCGGCCTGAACCTCGGCGTTATCGCGGTTTCCGCTTTCCGATCGCGAAGTGGTCGTTCTTCAGTTTTTGCAGCCTGTCTTACTTCTTCCTGCTGTCACCGCTGGTGATTGTGATCGGCGCGTCCCTGCACCGGGGCACGCGCTATACGGTCGTGAAATTTCCGCCCGAGGGCATCTCGCTCTACTGGTTCACGCAAATTCCTCAATCTCATTGGGACGCGCTGGCCCTCAGCTTCGGTCTGGCGACGCTGGCGTCGGCCTTGGCGTGCCTCGTCGGCATTCCGGCGGCATTGGGGCTGGTACGCAGCAACATCCCTCTTAAGGGGTTGTTCTCTTCGATCTTCCGAGCGCCACTGCAGATTCCCTCGATCGTCACGGGCGTTGCATTTCTGCAGATGTACTATGTGTTTGGGGACCTAACCGGCATTTATATCAATGGTACTTTCTTCGGACTGCTACTTGGACACTTGTTTGTCGGAATTCCATTCGTGGTTGGCACGGTCGGTGCCGTGCTGCAGCGCTTCGACACGCGCCTTGAGGAAGCGGCCTTGAGCCTGGGAGCCAGCCGTATAACGACGTTCCGGCGCATCACATTGCCGGTCATCATGCCGGGTGTGTACGCCGGGGGGCTTTATGCCTTTATGGTGTCGTTCGGCGATGTGCCGATTTCCATCTTCTTGTCGGCGCCGGGCTTCACGACGTTCCCGGTCGAACTGTTCTACGGAATGGAGAACGACTTCAATCCGGCAGTGCTGGCGTCGTCGACCCTCGTAATTTTGTTTTCGCTGGGCTTGCTGTTGCTGATGCAGCGCATCGTCGGGCTCGAGAACCTGCTGCGTTCAGGTGGTGGTGCCGGTTGATTGCACCTGAGTGCAAGGGTAACGCGGATGCGATTCCAATCGGAACGGTCCGCACGTGTTGAGTGGGATTGCGGGCGCGACGTCCGCAATCTTTAAGCAACCCATAAAATGGGAGGAGAAAGTTACATGCATAACCTAATGAAACTATCGGCTTTGGTCGTGGCGGCTGGTGCCTTCATAATGACGGCGCCCGGATCGACCATGGCGGGCGACCTGGATGGCCAAGAAATCAAGGTCTGCACCTGGGGCGGATCGTGGCGGGATGTCCAGCGAGACGAGATCGTTCTTAGTCCTGGTGGGCTCAAGGACCGGGGCGCGACAGTTATCTATGTTACTGCGAGCCCACAGGACAATATGGCCAAGCTGATCGCCGCGCGCGGTGCGCCGGTGTGTGACGTCATCGAAATCCTGGATGCCACGTGGGACGATATGGTCAGTCTCGATTTCGTCGTTGACGAATTGGATATGAGCCTGATCCCGAACGCCAAGGAGCTGCCCAAGTCGCTGGTCGGTAAGAACTTCACGGGATCGTGGTTCACGCAGGAAGGCATCTGCTACCACAGCGAAAAGTTCAAGGCGAACGGCATTCCCGTGCCGACGACCTACAAGGATCTGGCCATTCCGAAGCTTGAAGGTCTGCTGCAGATTCCCGACATTACATCGGGCGGCGGCCTCGCCAACTTTGGCGGCATCGTGAAGGCGGCCGGTGGTGACTCGAACAACGTCAAGCCGGGCCTCGAACTCATCAAGGCGATGAAGATCAGGAAGTTCTGGAAGCGCGGTAGTGAATCAAACACGCTGATGGAACAGGGTGACATTTGGGCGTACATCGGGCACGTCGGATGGTGCTTGCGCGGCCACAAGGGCGGGCAGACCGCTCTGCGGTTCGTGCATCCGATCATCGATGCCGAGCATGTCGGTTTGGCGAAGCACGGGTTCCTTAGCATCGTGAAGAGCAGCCCCAAAGAAGTCCGGGCGGCGGCGCATGCCTACATCAATGGGTATCTGGCTGAGGAAACCCAGTTCCAGATGTCGACCCGGTCGGGGACGCTTCCCGTCAACCAGAAGGTCCTTCCGCGCCTTTCCAAGGATCCGGTTATGTCCATGTTGGCCAAACTCGATCCTAAGGATATCGCCAAGCAATATCATGTCGAGTACAAGGGCATCGATAAGACGACCTGGACCGATCAGTGGAACCGCAGCGTCAGCCAGTAGGCTAGCGTCGGTTCAAGCTTAAGAAGACGGAGGAAGATCCAAGATGTCACACGTCAAACTCGAACGGGTGGTCAAACACTACGGGAGCGTTGTTGCGCTCCGCAAATTGGATCTTGAGATCGAGGAGGGTGAATTCCTGACCCTTCTGGGTCCCTCCGGTTGTGGAAAAACGACGACGTTGCGTCTCATTGCCGGGTTTATCGAACCCACCCAGGGTACGATTTACCTCGGCAATGATGACGTGACGTTCGTTCCCCCGCAGAAACGGGAAATCGGCATGGTCTTCCAGGATTATGCTTTGTTCCCCCACATGACGATTGCGGACAACATCGGTTTTGGCCTCAAGGAGCGGGGCGCCAGCAAGGAGGAGATGCGCAAGCGGGTGGGCGAACTGCTCGACCTGATCCATCTTCCCGATGTCGGGGAACGCTATCCGGCGGAACTCAGCGGCGGGCAGGCGCAGCGTGTCGCGGTGGCGCGTGCCGTGGCTTATGCCCCTCGCGTTTTGCTGATGGACGAACCGCTCGGCGCCCTCGATTTGAAACTGCGCGAATCGATGCAGATTGAACTTCGCCGCATTCAACAGGAACTCAAGATTACGACGGTCTACGTCACCCACGATCAGGGTGAGGCGATGAACATGTCCGATCGGATCACGGTGATGAATCTGGGACAGATCGAACAGATGGGCAGCGCCGAAGATATCTACAACACGCCCCAAACCAAGTTCGTTGCAGACTTCATCGGCTCGATCAACTTCCTGCCGGCGAAGATCGTCGGTGATGAGGGCGAATGGGCGGTTGCTGAAACGGTGGGGATCACGGTCAAAGTGCCGAAGAGCGATGCATCCGCTGCGTCTGGCGAAGTTTCCATCGCACTGCGGCCCGAGCGCCTGGAACTTGTGACCAATGGTGGCGACGGCATGAACGTCGTGCCCGGCAAGGTTTCAAACAAGATATTCAACGGCAACCTGATGCGGATTTTCGTCGACGTGGGTGCCAGCGATCCCATCGTCATTGAACTACCCCCGGAAGATGTCCGGAGCGAAATGGGCGAACCGGTGAAGATCGGTTGGGCACCGCAAAACGGCCAGGTTCTGCTTAAGTAGAAACCGGCGCGCCGCCCTCTGATCTGCAGAGGGCATCTTTGGTCTGTCAATAAATTAGCACGGACCATTCAAGTGGATAAGGAGGTTCCATGGCGGAGCAACGGGTCACGGTGAATCCGGGTATCGTCGATTGGTCGGGTGAGAATCCGGGTATCTATCTTCGCGACACGGATGACGGTCCCTGGGTGACGCTGAGCGTCTTTTTCCGCGTCGTCATGTCGCCCTATGGCAGTGGACACGCGATGCTCGTGCTCGACGAGCCCGACACCGGTAAGGGTTGGCCCGACGTTCGCAACTTCATCGTCAATGACAATGAAGAGCTGACGCGCTACCTGATCCGGGATTATGTCTCGGGCTTTCCGTCGTTCCGCGACAAGCCCGGTCTGGAGGCCATGTCGTACGTGCCTCTCGATACGGTTGCCTGCGCCGGCGACCCTCAAAGCGAATACACGGAAACCGTCACGGCTCAGGATCTGATGGCCCGTCTGACCTGGTCCGAAACCATGGAGCCCATGGCGGTCGAGGTCACGCCCGAGAATTCGGCGACCGGCAAGCATGATATGTACAGTCTGTTTTTCGAGGCCAGGCAAGCCAAGATCGAGGTCAACGGCGATCGTCTATCCGGAAATGTGTCGACGCGGCAATTTTTCGGCAAGACCATGAGCACGGCCTTCTTGGCCTTTTCCGAAACCTGGGCAAAACCCCAATAACCCGGATCGCGTTCGGGCCCGCACGAGGGACCTAAGGAAGGAAGTCACATGCCGTTGTCCACGCCGGTCAATCCCGGGAAAATTTGGTGGTCAGGCGACAACCCCGGAATTCTGCTTAAGGAATCCGAGGACGGCCCCTGGTCTGCTCTCGCGCTTTTCTTCCGTATCGTCTACACGCCAGCAGGCCGCGGAAGCGCTTTGTTCCTTTACGAAAAGCCTGACGTTGGAGCTAGCCTTCCCGATGTCCACAACGTCGTCATTACCGACAACGAGAAGATGGCGCGCTGGCTCTCCGATAACTTCGCCGGCAGTCTACCTGGAGCGTTCTCCGAATCGGCTGCATACAAGGCTCTGCAATACGTGCCTCTGACGGAGGCTGCGGTGTCAGGCGATACCTCCAGCCGGTACGTCCAGAGCGTCAAGGCGGACGGGATCGACGTTGAACTCATCTGGGATCAGCTCGGCACCCCGACGGCGTTGGAGTTATCACCCGAACACGTAGGGACTCGGTCGCACGAAGTATTCAACCTGCTCGTCGAGTCACGGGATGCATCCATTGTCGTGAATGGCCGGCGGCTGCCGGGTCAGGTCGTGCCGCGTGTGCAGGCGGGAGTGCAGACAACGACGGGGTTCGTCTATTTCTCCGAGGTCTGGATAGAGCCACGGAGCTGATCGTGTTGAGACGAGATCAATCCACGATCACCGCTCAATACGTGAATCTGCTCTAGAAGTTTGCTCAGTGACTCGTTCCCGGCCCGCCGCCGGGTTCAACGATTTCAGAAGAGGAACGTAACCGTGGCTACTTTGAATGCCGCCGATCAGTCGGCCATCACAAAAGTTCTTTCTGCTGAACCAGCGCTCGGGGGCCTTAAGTCGGCCTCCGATGCGGTTGGGCTCGACCGGAATACTATTCTTCATGCAGGCCCAGCGTTCGCCAAGCCGGCTGACATCACGAAACCGATTCTGAATTCAGCAGTCGTCGCACTGGTATTCGAGGAGGTGGCGAACGATTTCGATTCGGCCGAGCAAATGATTCTTTCGGGCGAGGTGGTATTGCGACCCGCCCAGGACTACGAAGTCGTTACACCGCTGGCAGCCTGCGTCACGTCATCGTTCATGCTGCAGGAAGTGGCGGATGGTGCCGGCCCGGGGCGCACCGCCTACACACCGATCAATGGTGGCAACAGCCCCGGCGCCATGCGGCTCGGCGTGCGTACGGAGGAATCCCTTGAGTTGGTCCGCTGGTTGAACGGCGATTTCGCTGCAGCTCTGTCTGAGGCATTCGGCGATCCTGTCCCCACATTACCCGTGGCCAGGGCCGGCATGGAGGCGGGCGACGACTGCCACGGCCGGACTCCAGCGGCGACGGCGGCGCTCTCGGAAATACTGGCGCCCAGACTTACCGGAAGCGACGGTGCCCAGAAAGCGGCGGCCTTTGTCAAAGAGAGCCCAAGTTATTTCCTCAATATTTGGATGGCATCGGCGCGCTGCATGCTCGGTGCCGCCTCCGGTACGGAAGGCAGCAGTCTCGTGATTGGTGCGGGCGGCAATGGCGCCGAAGCGGGCATCCAAATCGCGGGATTGCAGGGCCGTTGGTTCGCAGCGCCGGCCGATCCGCCTAATCACCAAATGCCCGAAGACATCGCGGACGACAGAGCGCTGGGTGCCATTGGTGATTCGGCAATCGTCGATGCCATGGGTTTTGGGGCGATGGCGATGAATTTCGCGCCCGAGCAGAAGAAGGGAATGCTGCACCTCATGCCAGATGGTGGCCTGGAGCTGCCGGGCCTGGTGTTGGCCGCGGAACATCCCGGATTCGGTGCTCTTGGCCTGTGTGTCGGAACGGCTGCGCGGACCGTTGTTGAGTCCAAACACCGGCCCGTTGTCAGCCTTGGCGTTCTCGACAATGAAGGTGAGTTGGGGCGGGTTTCCGGGGGTGTATTTGAAGTCCCGATGAGTATATTTCGTGATGCCGTGACGGCACTGGAGGCGGCGTGATGGTGGAACTCAACAAACTCGGCGCCAAGCAAGTCGCCGATCTGGTGGCTTCGAAAAAGGCGAGCGCCGAAGAGGTCGTCACGGCCTGCATCGCCCGCATTGAGGAACGCGAGTCAGACGTCGGAGCATTTCAATATTTCGACGGTGACTATGCCCTTAATCAGGCCCGGGCGCTCGACAATGGTCCTGCCAAAGGTCTCCTACACGGTGTGCCCCTCGGCATCAAGGACATCATCGATACCCGTGATATGCCGACCGGCAACGGATCGCGGGTTTACCCGGATCGTCAGCCCATCTCAGACGCGAGCTGTGTCGCGCTTTCCCGTGAGGCAGGCGCCGTCATCCTGGGAAAGACGGTAACGACGGAATTCGCTTATTACTTTCCTGGCAAAACAAAGAACCCCAATAATCTCAAACACACGACCGGCGGTTCCTCCATGGGTTCCGCGGCAGGAACCGCGGACCATATGTTTCCCCTTGGATTCGGGTCGCAGACGGCCGCCTCCGTCACGCGCCCCGCCGCCTATTGCGGCACCATTGGCTACAAGGCGACGACGGGTGACTTTGATCTGCAGGGCGTGTGCGGTCTTGCTGCGTCCTACGACACGCTCGGATTCCTGTGCCGTGAACTTGAGGATATCTCCCTCATGCGCGCAGCGCTGATCGGTGACACGCCTGTCGTAGCGCGCGCTGACAGTGCGTCGCTTCGAGTTGGCTTCGTTCGAACGCCGTTGTGGGATCAGGCGGACGACGCCACTCGGCGGGCACTCGAATCGGCGGCGGAGAAATTGGCAGGTGAGGGGGCGGAGGTCACCGAACCCGAACTTCCCGCTGAATTCGACGAACTGGCCGATACGCACAAGCTGGTCATGTCGTTCGACGCCGCCCGCGCCCGCGCCTACGAGTACACCTGTCATCCCGACAAGCTCAGTCCTCAATTCACCGACTTGATGGAAGTCGGTCGTGCTGTTTCGTATGAGGACTATCGGGCAGCGCAAGCGCGTTCTGTCGCGTGCCGGCACCAGATTGCCGATTTAATGGCTGGCTTCGATATTTTACTGGCGCCCAGCGCACCCGGAGAGGCACCGGAAGGTCTGTCGGCAACGGGAGACCCAATGTTCAGCCGGATGTGGACATTGCTCTATGTACCTTCGGTGACGTTGCCCGTGGCCAAGGGTGACAGCGGATTGCCGATTGGAGTCCAGATCATTGGCAAACACCACGAAGACGGCGCGTTGATCAGCGACGCGCAGTGGGTATACGACCGCCTCAAGTAGCGGCGGCTGCGAAAGGCGGAACGAGTATGGCGAACCTCACGCATCTTAGTGTCCGCGAGGCCGCCGAGGCCGTCGCTTCGGGTGAGATCAGCGCCCTGGAACTGACACAGGAATGCCTCGACTGGATCCATGTGCGAGAGGACGAGGTCGGCGCTTTCGAATACCTCGATGCCGAATATGTACTCGATCAGGCCCGGCAACTGGACAAGGGGCCGCGCCTCGGGCCGCTGCACGGCGTTCCGATCGGTATCAAGGATACCTACAACACCGCAGATATGCCGACGGCGTACGGCTCGCCCATCTATGAAGGCAATCGGCCGGTCGCGGATGCCAGCGCCGTGGCGCTGTGCCGGGCGGCCGGCGCGGTGATCGTCGGCAAAACGGTCACCACCGAATTTGCCTACTGGAGCCCGGGGAAGACGCGAAATCCCCGCAATCCTGATCACACGCCGGGTGGCTCGTCGAGCGGTTCTGCCGCCGCGGTGGCCGATAACATGTTACCGCTGGCGTTCGGCTCACAGACGGCGGCGTCAGTCATTCGCCCGGCGGCGTTTTGTGGCGTGTATGGCTACAAGGTGACGCGTGGGGGATTCGACCCTCGTGGCCTCAACCCGCTGTCACCGACGTTGGATTCGCCTGGATTCTTTACGCGCGCGCTCGGTGACATTCCGCTCGTCCGCTCGGTACTTGTCGGCGACGATCCCGATCCCGATCCCCGGCCGGATGACAGCCCACCGCGCGTGGGCCTCGTCCGGACCGTCCATTGGGATGAGGCTGATCCGGTGACGCGGGAGGTCGTTGAGAGTACCGCCAACCGTCTTTCGGATGCCGGAGCCGCAGTATCTGAACCAGAGATGCCGGACGGATTCCAGTATCTGGCGGAGGCTCAGAATACAATCATGGCATTCGAGATCGCGCGTGGCTTTGCCTGGGAGTACGTTAACCACCGTGACAAGCTGAGCGACACCTTTTGCGAAATCGTCGAGACCGGACTGTCGACGCTCTATGACGATTATGTCGCGGCCATTGGTCTGGCCGAGCGGTGCCGGGCGGGCTTTGCCGCCGTCTACGAGGATGTGGACGTACTCATCGCGCCGAGCACGATCGGTGAGGCGCCGGCTGGCATTGATGCCACGGGAAATCCGCTGTTCAGCCGGATGTGGACCCTGATGTATCTACCCTCGGTGCACCTGCCGACGAGTTCAGGTCCGAACGGCCTGCCCGTCGGAATACAAGTGATGGGCCGGCTCCATGCAGACAACCAGATGATCGTTGATTCCCAATGGATGTGGGATCGCCTGGTTTGAGCAGATATCGCCTCCCCCATTGTGCCAGACACGATGAAAGTAAATAACAAGCCGAAAAGGTTTAGGGCATGACGAACCTCAATGAATTGTCGGGCCGGGAGATCGTCGCGATGATTGCCGCCGGTGACGTCAGCGCGGAGGACGTGACGCGGTCCTGCCTGAGCCGCATCGAGGCCCGTGAAAATGATGTACAGGCGTTCCAGTTCATCGATCCGGAACTTGCCTTGAATCAGGCCCGTGCCCTCGATCTCGGACCTTCAACCGGAGTCCTGCACGGCCTGCCTCTGGGTGTGAAGGATATCATCGAAACCATCGACATGCCGACCGGGTGGGGCTCGGAGATTTACGAAGGGCGGATGACCGAACGTGATGCCGCCTGTGTGTCGCTTTGCCGATCGGCAGGTGCCGTGATGCTTGGTAAGACGGTGAGCAGTGAATTCGCGGCGTATTCGCCCGGCAAGACCCGCAATCCCCACGATCTCGGGCGGACCACGGGTGCGTCATCGATGGGATCGGCGGCGGGGGTTGCCGACTTCATGTTCCCCGTCGGTTTCGGATCGCAGACCGCCTCGTCCATCATACGGCCCGCCGCTCACTGCGGCACCGTTGGATACAAGGCGACAACGGGGACGTTCTCGCTGGACGGCGTCATGGAACTGTGCCATTCACTCGATACGCTGGGCTTTCTCAGCCGCGAAATCGGGGATATCTCCCTGATGCGCGCGGCGCTGCTGGGAGACAGCGTCGACCCACCCGTCAGGAACTCGAAAGAATCACCGCGCATTGCGCTAGTTAGGACCAAGCATTGGCCCGAGGCCGAGGAGATCACGCGCGAAGTCGTTGAAGGAGCTGTCAAAAAGCTGATTGACGCCGGCGCGATCGTCGAAGAGCCTACGCTACCCAAGGACTTCGATGGTCTCACGGAAGCGCACCAAACCATCATGCCTTTCGAGGCATCGCGTGGCAGGGGATTTGAGTACCGGGAACACTGTGACGGGTTGACCGACATCTTTCGGGCCTTCGTCGAGGAAGGGCAGGTGACGTCGTTCGAGGATTATATTGCGGCGCAGGACCTGGCCATCCGCTGCCGCAAGGCCGTGGACGGACTGTTTGAAATCTACGATCTGTTTATTACCCCTAGTGCCGTGGGAGAAGCCATCGAGCTCGGTGGCCTCACGGGAAATCCCATGTTCAGCCGGTTGTGGACGCTGCTGCACCTGCCCTTGATCAATCTGCCCGTGGCGAGCGGGCCGCAAGGATTGCCGGTGGGCATTCAACTCGCCGGCCGACACGGGGCCGACAACAAGCTGCTCGCCGATGCCCAGTGGGTCCGCGACCGCCTGAGTTGAGGCTCTTCCCGAACAGGTTCCAGCCCACCATCCTCGAGGCGACACAGCATGACTGGTCTCAATGAACTCAGTGCCACGGCGATTGTCGCGGCTATCACGTCCAGTGATTGCTCGGCGGAAGACGTCACACGTGCCTGCCTGGCGCGAATCGACGCGCGAGAGGCGGACGTCGGGGCCTTCGAATACCTCGATCCCGCCTACGCCATCGATCAGGCCAAGGTGCTTGACGACGGGCCGATTCGCGGGCCACTCCACGGCGTGCCCATTGGCGTCAAGGACATCATGGACACCTTCGACATGCCGACGGGTTGGGGGTTCGAGCCCTACGGTGGGCGCACGGTGGAGCGTGACGCCGGCGCCGTCGCGTTGTGCCGTCAGGCGGGCGCGGTGATTCTGGGCAAAACGGTGACCAGCGAGTTCGCGGCCTTTTATCCACGCAAGACCCGCAATCCGCACAACACCGAGCAGACCCCCGGCGTTTCCTCAATGGGCGCAGCCGCGGGTGCCGCCGACTTCATGTTCCCGGTCGGCTTCGGTACGCAGACCGGCGGCTCGATCATCCGGCCGGCCGCCTGTTGCGGTGTCATCGGCTATAAGCCGACATTCGACGACCTGCCGCTGGACGGTGTGATGGTGTTGGGGCAGATGCTGGATACGGTGGGGATTTTGACGCGCGACCTGCGGGATTGCACGTTGATGCGGGCTGCGCTGCTGGGTGATTCGCCGGATATTTCGCCGCGGGCTGCAAACGATCCACCACGCATCGCCTTCATCCGGACGAGGTATTGGAACGAAGCCGACCCCATCGTGCACACCGTGACCGAGGACGCCATCGCCGCATTGACGGCGGCAGGTGCCGTGGTCGACGAGCCCGAGATGCCCGAGGGTTTCGATGATCTCGGCGACGCACACGCGACCATCATGCCTGTGAGTTCGGCACAGGCGCGGGCTTATGAATATGAAATGTACCGCGAGGAGTTGTCCGATGTGTTTCGCGAACACGTCGAGCAGGGCCGCGCGACCGACTACGCCGACTACGATCGTGCCGTGACCCTCACGCGCCGCTGCCGCTCCGCTCTCGATTCCCTGTTCGACGGGTATGATGCCTTCATCACGCCCAGTGCGCCGGGCGAGGCCCCCAAGGGCGTGTTTCCGACGGGCGATGCCATGTTCAATCGATTCTGGACGCTGTTGCACGTGCCGCTGGTCCACCTCCCGGTCTCGATGGGCCCGCAGGGCCTGCCGGTCGGCATCCAGCTCGTCGGCCGTCACGGTGCCGATCACAAGCTGCTCTCGACCGCCCAATGGGTCTTGGATCGCCTGACCTAGCTTGGGATCGTGCTTGGCGCCGAGCCTGGCACGATGAACATTTTGGAGGATCCAATTATGACCGACCTCAATCAGTTGAGCGCAACGGCGGTCGTGGCGGCTATCACGTCTGGGGAGTGTTCGGCCGAGGATGTGACTCGTGCCTGCCTGGCACGAATCGATGAACGCGAACCGGTGGTCGAGGCTTTCGAGTATCTAGATGCGGCTTACGCTATCGAACAGGCCAAAGTGTTGGACGATGGCCCGGGATGTGGTCCGTTGCATGGCGTTCCTATCGGTATCAAGGACTGCTTCGAGACCTTCGATATGCCGACGGGTTGGGGCACCGAGTTCTACGCCGGCCGCAACACCGGACGGGATGCCGCAATCATCACGCTGGTGCGCAACGCGGGGGCGGTCATTCTCGGCAAGACGGTGACCAGCGAACTCGTCGCCTTCTGGCCAGGTAAGACCAAAAACCCTCACAATCCGGAGCATACGCCGGGCGTCTCGTCGATGGGTTCCGCAGCCGGGGTTGCCGACATGATGATGCCTGTCGGCCTGGCGACCCAATCCGGGGGCTCGACCGTGCGTCCGGCTGCGCATTGCGGTGTCATCGGTTACAAGGCGAGCCATGCAGAAATGCCAACCGACGGTCTCATGTTCCTGCAGCCGACCTGCGATACGGTGGGCTTCATGGTGCGTCGCATGGAAGACGCCGTCCTCATGCGCAAAGCCCTTCTCGGTGCAGACCCCGCGACACCGCGGTCCATTGACTCCCCGCCTCGTGTCGCGGTCATCCGGACGCCGCACTGGGCGGAGGCGGAGCCGATCACCCATACCGTCATTGAAGAAGTCTCTGAAAAGCTCCGTGCCGCAGGCGCCGAGGTCGAGGAGCCCTCGCTATCCAATCACTTCGATGTCCTCACGGAGGCCCACCTGACCATCCAATACTTCGAGGTGGCGCATTGGCGCGTCTACGAATGGGAGAACCACCGCGAAAGCATAAGTGAGCCGATGCAGGAATTCATCGCTGAGGGTCGCAAGACCAGCTTCGCGGATTATAACCGGGCGCAAGTCGTCGGCGCCGAAGCGCGGGCCGAGTTCGACGCATTGTTCGACACCTATGATCTGGTCCTGACGCCGAGCGCGGACGGAGAGGCCATCAAGCTTGGCTATCCGACGGGAAGCTCGAACTTTAACCGCATGTGGACCCTGCTGCACGGCCCGAGCGTGAACCTGCCCGCCGCAACGGGCCCGCAAGGGCTGCCCGTCGGCGTGCAGTTGATCGGCCGCAAATACCAGGACGATCAATTCCTCGCAGACGCGACCTGGGTGAACGAGCGAATTTCAAATTGAAACAAACCGTGCCGAGGACGATTTATCGGTTGACGAACGCCGCGGTGATCATCATGATCCGGCGCCATGTTTTGGGGCTCTGAACGAATTATTGCGCACGTACGACTTATCCGGCCGGTCATCGTAATTGGCCGGCCCAGTCTCGTACGTCTTTCTGCTGCGCAAGAGGAGTTCCCCCGACATGTCATCCCCCACACCTGAAGCCCCGTCTTCCGACCGATCGAGCGGTGTCCCCGGCACCTATTGCTTTCGGGTCACGGCCGAGGCTGAGATTTCTGTCTTGTCGCGCGTGCTTGAGTTGTTTGTCATTCGCGATGCACTCCCGATCCGGGTCAGCAGCGAAGTGATCGAAGGTAGCGATCCGGTGCAGGAAATCGAGATCGATGTCGGAGGCCTGGAAGATCACATGGCCCAGCACCTGTCCATCCGCATCGAGCAGTTTATGTCTGTACAAACGGTCACGATGCACCGGCGCTTGCCGGTAGCGGCGGCGGCGTAGAGCCCATAATTCAGATCAGGCCCGGATGTGTTTGTCGATCCAGCCGGCGTTTCTCAATAAGGTCTCGTCTTCGTAGCGACGTGCCACCAATTGCGCACCGATCGGGAGTCCGGTTGGACCGGTAAAGGCCGGGATGTTCATCGCGGGCATATTCATGATGTGCCAGAGAAAGTTGAACGTCACGGGTCCGGTGTCCGAATGGCCGACGTGGGGTTCGCCCACGGCGGCCGGGGTCAGGATCACGTCGACATCGTCCATGACCTCGTGGATCAAAACCCGCAGCCTCTCGACCCTGCGCATGTCATCGAGATAGGTGCCGAGAGACAGAGCCTCGCCGTCCGCGATCATCTTTTGCGTGGTGTTGGAAAGGCCGTCCGGCCGGGCGTGTTTTTCGTAACCGAGAGAGCGCGCCATTTCGAACGTGACGATCCTCCAGCAGACCGGCAACAAGTCATTGAAATCCGAAGGCAGATCGAGGTCTCGGACGCGGGCACCCGCCTTGTTGAGGCGAATGGCGGCGGCCTCCAGATGCTCGTGGGTGGCTTGGTCTGCTTCGCTCCACATGGGTGTCCGGCAGAAGCCGATTCGCGGTGATGCTTCCGAAGCTTCGAATGGCACGGGGTTGAACGCCATGAGCACGGCGCGAAACAGCGCGAGATCGTCGAGTGACCGGGCCATGATGCCAAGGGTGTCGAACGTCTCGGCAAGATCGTGAACGCCGGCACAGCTTAACAGGCCGAAGGTTGGTTTGAGCGCGTATACGCCACAATAAGCCGAAGGACGGATCATGGAGCCCGCCGTCTGCGTACCCATCGCCAGAGGAACTTGAAAGTCAGCAACGGCGGCTGCCGAGCCGCTTGAAGAGCCGCCGGGTGTATGAAGCGGATTGAGGGGATGCGCGGTCGGTCCGGGATGGCGTCCCGCGAATTCGGTGGTGACGGTCTTGCCCAGGATCACGGCGCCGGCCGCACGGGTATGCGCCACGCAGGCGGCATCCGCTTCCGGCACGTATCCCTCATAGATGGGAGACCCGTATCGCGTCGGTAGATCCTCCGTGTCGATGATGTCTTTGAAGCCTATCGGGATTCCGTGCAGAGGCCCCGACACGGGGCCCGTGTCGAGCAACCGCGCCTGAGCGAGGGCGTGTTCGGGATCGACGACGACCCACGCCGCGACATCGGCATCACGTTCCTCGATTCGGTCGAGGCAGGCGCGCACAAGCGCCTCGCAGGTGATCTCCCCCTTGACGATCTGCCGTGCGGCGTCGGTCGCGGTTAATTCGTTAAGTGCTGTCATGCTGTGAACCTTTGAAATTGAATGCTGTTCGTGGTCTGGCCTCAGGGCGCTGCAGGATACCACCAGTCCGGCTCAGGTCGTGTCCAGTCCTCGGGCGCGCCGCGAATCTCAATGATCGTCTTCAGCGGACTCTCGGTATCGAAGTACGCAAATCGCGCGCCTTCAAAGTTACCCTCCATCAGGATCGGGCACCCCCGGTCGGCGAAAGATTTCACGTGGGCATCGTAGTCAAGTCCCGTGTGACCGACCTGAACGTGGTGGATCCCTTCGCCATGGGCCTCGAGAAACTCCTCGTAGATCGTCGGTCCCTCGAGGGATTCGATCAGCTCCCACATCACCTTGCCGGACCAGCAGATCGCGGTGTCCATGCTATACGGAATCTCCTGGCCCCTGATGCGCGTTTCCGTGAGGCGGGGTGGCGCATACCTGTAGATGCGCCACGGGCCGAGGCCGAGGCGCTCGCTGTACTGGGCGAGGGCCGATTTCAGGTCACGGACCACGATGCCGACCTGTGTCACTTCTTCGAAAAGTTGCATGCTCTCAATCATCCCAGTCTACCTCTCGTTCCGTCGTGCCCGGACCTTTGTCGTTTTGACCGCTGGAGGCTAATCCCTATAATCCGGCAGGGGTCGCGCCAGCACCGAGTTTGACGGCAAGGATGGTCGGCGCGAGCATCATTCACAAGTCTCTTCAGACAGACAACATTCGAGAGAGAACGGATGGCACAATTCGGAATCGGTCAAGCCGTGCGTCGGCTTGAAGACCCAATACTGCTCGCGGGACAGGGCAATTTCCTTGACGATGTCGAGTTGGCGCGTCAGGCGCACGCGGTCGTATTGCGCTCTCCCGTGGCGCATGCCCGTATTCGCAGCATCGACACATCGGCGGCCGAGCAATCGCCGGGCGTGCTGGCAGTCTACACTGGTGCGGATATAGAGGCGGACGACAGCGTTCAGCACCTCGATGTGCCGGGTGCCGGTGCCGTCGCGCCTGCGCCAATCGTCGTGCCGCCACGCAGACTTCTGGTATCCGACACCGTCCGCTACGTGGGCGACTACGTTGCCTTTGTGGTCGCCGAGTCCGTGGCACAGGCGCGTGATGCGGCTGATCTCATCATGGTCGACTACGAAGAATTGCCGGCCGTGACCGATCTTGAGGCGACACTCGAGGACGGCGCTCCTCGAATTTGGGACGATGCACCCGGAAACTTAAGCTGCACGTGGACCAAGGGCGACAAGGATGGTGTTGATGCCGCCTTCGCCAACGCCCATCACATCACCAAGGTTCGTCTCATCAATAACCGCGTGGTCGTGAATTCGTTGGAGACGCGGGGAGCTATTGGTGACTTCGACCCTGGAATGGGTAAGTACACGCTCTACGCGACGACCCAAGGCACGAATCTAACGCGCACCTGGGTGGCTCCCGCCTTGAAGGTCCCGCTCAGCGATTTGCGCGTGATCACGTCGGATGTTGGCGGCGGATTCGGCATGAAAATGATGGCGTATCCCGAATATGTCCTGGTGTGCTGGGCCGCCCGCCAGCTCGGCCGACCCGTGAAGTGGGTCGGTGACCGCTCCGATGCTTTTCTGTCGGATGCCCATGCACGGGACCACATCACCACGGTGGAACTCGCCCTCGATGAGAATGCCAAATTTCTGGGTGTGCGGGCCGACACCGTTGCCAACATGGGAGGGTGTCTGTCGCCGTTGGCACCCATGATACCCACGGTGGCAGGTTCAAACCTTTATACCGGTCTCTACATCATGCCAGCCGTGTCCGTGAAGGTTCGGTTGGCATTCACCAATACCGTTCCAGTTGATGCCTATCGTGGCGCCGGACGTCCAGAAGTGGCTTATGCAGTCGAGCGTGTCGTCGATGCAGCGGCGCGCGATATGGGAATCACGCCGGATGAGATCCGGCGGCGTAATTTCGTGCCGAACGAGGCGTTACCTTACGAAACTTGCATGGGTGAAAAGATCGACAGCGGAGATTTTGTCGCTGTGATGCAGGCGTCCATTGACCGTGCAGATTGGGCCGGCGCGGATGGACGTAAGAAATCCGCCCGGGAGCATCGCAAGCTTCGGGGGATCGGTATGGCGACGTATGTCGAGGCGTGCGGCGGCGGTGCTGATGAGTTGGCTGAGCTCCGTGTGGACGCCGACGGGCGAGTGACGGTTCTCGTGGGCTCGCAGCGCAACGGTCAGGGCCACCTCACGGCCTATGCGCAGATCATCAATGAGACGATGGGCCTGGATCCCGCACGTGTCCGCCTTGTGCAAGGTGACACGGATCTCATTCCCTATGGCAGGGGCACGGGATACTCCCGCTCCATACCTGTGGGCGGCAGTGCGGTCAAAGGTGCGGCCATGAAAGTGGTGGAACGCAGCAAGAAGATCGCGGCTCATCTCCTTGAAACCTCTGTGGCCGATATCGAGGTCAAAGATGGCAAGTATACCGTCGCCGGAACCGACCGCTCCGTTTCATTCGAAGAAATCGCCGCCCAGGCCTATACCCAAGGCGCGCTGCCTGAGGAACTGGGATTTGGCATCGCCGAGCGTCACGAATTCGATCCGCCCGGTTTAACCTATCCGAACGGCTGTCATATCGCCGAAATCGAAATCGATCAGGACACGGGGGCCATAGAAGTCGTGAACTACACGATCGCGGACGATCTCGGGATGGTGATTAATCCGCTACTTCTGGCCGGACAAGTCCATGGCGGTTGCGCCCAGGGCATCGGGCAGGCGTTGCTGGAGAGGACCGTCTACGACCATGATTCAGGTCAGCTCGTAACCGGTTCGTATATGGACTACACCATGCCGCGGGCCGACGACCTGCCGTATTTCGACTTCCAGTACCACGAGATTCCCTGCCAGAATAATGCACTGGGCATGAAGGGGGCGGGCGAGGCCGGCGCAATCGGCTCACCGCCGGCCATCATCAATGCTATCGTCGACGCATTGTCTGACTTTGGAGTCAGCCACGTCGATATGCCGGCGACGCGCGAAAAAGTTTGGCGAATAATCCACAACGGTGGAACAGCCTAATCAAGGAGAAGACAGGATGGCGGAGAACAAGCTGGACGGCGCACCGGAACCATTCTTTTTCCGCCATTCGGCGCGTCAAATCATGTTCGGTCCGGGAAAATTGGTCGAACTGGCCGCAATCGCCAAGTCCCGGAATGTCGAGCGCGCAGTGGTGGTCATGGACGGATTCTTCATCGGTGGGCCGCTCGAAGCGCGGATACGAGAGATCCTCGACAACCTGATCAACGTGGAGGTCCATGGCGTGCCGATTCAGGAGCCGGACACCGAGACCGTCGAGGCTTGCCGCCAGGCGCTGGAAGATGCGCAACCCGACATGGTCGTCGCGGTCGGCGGCGGATCGGCCATGGATACCGCCAAGGTCGCTCGCATCCTGCTTTCGAACCCGGGAACCGTCGAGGACATGGCGAGTTTCGACTACTACTACGAACCGCATCGATCGGTCATGGTCTGCGTGCCGACGACAGCGGGGACCGCGGCCGAGGTCTCGGAAATGGCGGTCATCGGTCTCAAGGGATCCGACATCAAATTGCGCTATCGCTCGCAGAACATGACGGCGCAATTCGCCGTGCTCGACCCTGAGGTGCTGCTCAGCGCACCGCCGGCGGTCACGGCCAACACCGGATTTGACGCACTGACCCACGCCATCGAGGCGTACATCTCCCGGGGTGCCAATATCATGTCGGACCCCTACGCGATCGATGCCGTTCGGCGCCTCGTGCAATGGCTTCCTGTGGCTTATCGGGAGGGCGACAATCTGGCGGCCCGCGGTCACTGCCACATCGGTTCGATGCTGGCGGGTGTGGCGTTCAATTCGACCCAGCTCGGCATGGCTCACGCAATTGCCGCGCCGCTCGGCAATATCCACCACGTGGTCCATGGCAAGGCCAATGCGCTCGCGCTGCCCGCCGTGATTGCCTACAATGAACCGGAGCTGGGCGAGAAGGGCCGCGTACTATCGGACATTCTCGGCAGCGAGATGCCTGCTGAGGGCGTGGCGCGGATTCGAGCCGAACTCGACCTTGATATCGGACTCGACGAGATCATCACGAGCGAGGCAGAGCGCGAAACGATCATTGAGGCAGCCATGAAGAGCGGCAACGTGCCTTACAGCCCACGTGAACCTTCCCTGGACGATGTCCGGGCCATTGTCGCAGCCATGCGCCAGCCGATTGGCACTGCACGGCCTGCATTGGAGATTTAGATATGCGGGGATCTCATGATTTGGGTGGCCTGCCCGCCGGGACCGTCGATATGGCGGAGCACGAGCACGGATTCTGGGAAAAGCGCATCGACGGCATCCGGTTGCTGCTATCGGACAAGAAACGCCAGTTGATATCCGTCGATGAAATGCGCCGGGGTATCGAGGCGCTGGGCAAGGAAGCCTATGACAAGCTTAACTACTATGAGCGCTGGACGGCGTCCGTGACGGGCGTCATGTTGGAGAAGGGTGTCATTACCGCCGACGAGCTTGGCCGTAAGATGACCGAGGTCGAAGAGCGGGATAAGGCACGGTTTGAAAATGGCTAGGTACGCACCAGGAGATCGCGTGCTGGTCCGCCGGGCGTATCCACCAGGGCATATCCGCACGCCGTGGTACATCCGCGGCAAGACCGGTGTGGTTGAACGGATTTGCGGCGATTTCGGCAATCCCGAAGAGCTCGCCTACGGCCGCGACGGAAAACCCAAGCAGCCATTGTACCGAGTCAGATTCATGCAAAATGAGGTGTGGGAGGATTACACAGAAAATCCGTCCGACACCGTCGATATTGAAATTTTCGAGCACTGGCTGGAGCCAGGTGCATAACGTCGAGAGGCCGTCATGAGCGAGCATACGCATGATCATGGACACGACCATGAACACCCGCATCCAAACCAGCCGGATATAGATGCCGAGCCGATGGGCTATTACCAGGTCATGGGCAGCGCCTTGGGCGAGCTCCTCATCGAGAAGGCCGTGATCACGGCCGATGAATTGCGGAGTGCCATTGAGGATGTCGACAGTCGGTCGCCCGAGGGTGGCGCAACGGTTGTCGCCAAGGCCTGGACCGATCCCGACTACAAGAGCCGGTTACTGGAGAACGGCACGGCGGCGGTCGATGAACTGGGCATCGATATGCCGGCCACACACCTCGTTGTGGTGGAGAACACCGAGAAGGTGCACAACGTGATCGTCTGCACCCTGTGTTCCTGTTACCCCCGGATGCTGCTCGGTTTACCGCCCGATTGGTACAAAGCGAACGCCTATCGCAGCCGGGTTGTCCGGGAACCCCGCGCGGTGCTCAAGGAATTCGGCACCGAATTGGCCGATGACGTGGAAATCCGGGTGCATGATTCGACGGCAGACATGCGTTACCTGGTGCTCCCGCGGCGTCCGGAGGGCACGGAGGGCATGACCGAACAGGAATTGGTCGAGGTGGTCAACCGTGACTCCATGATCGGCGTGACCGTGCCGAAGGCGCCGTAGGAAACATTCTCTGTTCAGCGCTGCCGGATGAGCCGCGCATAAGCGTCGAATGCGGCCTTGCGCCGCCAGGTCCCGCGCTCGATGAGACCTTCCTTCTGATACACCGGGGCGACGTGTGGATTCTCGGCCAATCCTGCCCAGAACATCCGGTGGACGCCGTTTTCCAGGCCGCGATTCCCAGGATGCCAAGGCTTAAAGTGCCTGCCGATGAGACGGCTACCGACCCTCAGAGGTCGACGCGAACCGCGGCGGGCATCATCACGGTACGTTCTGATGGAACGTTGAAAGCCGGAGACGAGACCTATCGTTGCGCCCTCGGCGCATCTGGCGTTACGACATCCAAGAGGGAGGGCGATACATCGACCCCCATGGGGTGTTTTGCCATCCGCGAAGTTTTGTACCGGCCCGACCGGGAGAGTGCCCCGGAAACCACCATGCCGGTGGCGCCGCTGGAACCGTCGAGTGCCTGGTGTGTGGATCCCGACGATGACGGGTACAATCAACCAGTAACGTTGCCTTATGACGTTGCGTCGGAGTCGTTATGGCGTGAAGACGGGATTTACGACATCATCGTTGTTCTCGGATACAACGACCGGCCAATCATCCCAGGCTGCGGAAGCGCTATTTTTCTGCACGTTGCGGACGATGATTATGGGGCGACCAAAGGCGAAATCTCGCTTTCACGCGAGGATCTTTTGCAGCTTTTGGAAGGCTGTAAGGCCGATACCAGAATTTGTATTGTCGGCTAGAGCAGATTCACGCGACCTGATTGGGTCGCGTAAATCTGCTCTAACATATTGATATGAGAGCAAGTCTTGGTTCAAGAGTCTGTTGTCGGCCCTATTCCCAAGCAGACACCTTCAAGGTTTTAGCGCTACGCCGATGATCGCTGCCACCAGCCGCGCCGCTTGGGTTTCTGATCGTCCTCATCCGAAGCTTGTTCGGGTTCTGGGGCAGGAAGCTCCTCGTTGTCGGGTTGAGACGCTTCCAATGCGTCGATACCTGCGTCACTCACGACATCCATAGAATCGACCAGGATCGCTTCATCGCTGGGCGGGTCGGCATCGAGCTTCGTCCGCTCTTCTTTGTCGGAATCAACAGCAACGGCAGATGCCTCTTCCGGCTCATTCGAACCATCCGCATCAGTCGAGTCTTCTGTGGTGGATTCTTCGACCGCGATTGGCACCGGCTGTGTCTCTTCGGCTCCAGCTTCAGCAACATCGGTATTGCTCAAGTTGTCGCCTGCAACCTCGGTAGCGCCTTCTTGATCTTCGGGGGCTTGCTCTCCAGCGGCATCTTGCGGAGACGTATCCGAACCAGCCGCTTCCGTCTCCACGCTCTCGCCGGATTCTTCCTTCCGCCGCCGCCGCCGGCCACCTCTTCGACCGCGCCGCCGCCGTTTCTTTGGAGCATCTTCAGAAGCATCTTCCTCGCCGACTGCCGCCTGCCTGCTCTCGACATTTTCTTCCGGCTCGTCCTCGGCGGCCG
>Ga0115002_10000876_pt1 | contig 42610 bp, 41 predicted proteins | sample ArcticOcean_MG_C_8_FD_89576 | JGI IMG/M metagenome (GOLD analysis project Ga0115002, IMG submission 89576) | Marine microbial communities from western Arctic Ocean - ArcticOcean_MG_CB11_86 | ecosystem: Environmental > Aquatic > Marine > Oceanic | place: Arctic Ocean: Canada Basin | collected... | reverse complement strand
GGATTGGTACGGCGCGCGGGTTTAGCTGCATAACCGAAAGGCACGGAACGATCTGGTGCCTCACTTAGGCGAGAGACTATACGGCTGTGAATCCACCATCTACGGGGAGTTCGGCACCTGTTATGTAGGAGGCGTCGTCCGAAGCCAAAAATAGCACTGCATTCGCTACCTCTTCGCGCCTACCTTCCCTTGCCATGGGCACTGAGTCAATCATTTGCTGTCGAAGGCTCGGCTCAGAGGTGACTCGAGACGTTAGCATGGGCGGCATTACCCCGGGATGGACCGAATTGACCCGAATGCCGTTTTTGGCCTGTTGGGCGGCAGCTGACTTAGTGAGTATCCGAACCGCCCCCTTGGAGGCGTTGTATCCCATATGCGTATATTCTTGTCCTACCATGCCGGAAATGGACGATATGTTAACGATCGAGCCGCCACCCGCCTTATGCATTTCGGGGATGGCGTGCTTGATACCCAGAAATACACCTTTGGCATTGATCTCCATCAAATTGTCCCAGGCTTCAGTATCCATTGTTTCTGGACTGGTGCTGCCGCTGATACCCGCATTGTTGACCAGGATATCCAGCTTTCCGTATCGTGACACGGTGGCGGCGATTACCTCTTTCCACTCTTCTTCATCTGTCACGTCGAGATGCACGAATACTGCTTCGCCTCCAGTCTCCGCGATCTCGGCTTCTACTTTCCGACCGTCCTCTTCGAGAACATCCGCAATTACAACTTTGGCGCCTTCGGCTGCGAACAGCTTCGCCTCCGCCTCACCCATTCCGTTAGCCCCGCCAGTAATTATTGCTACCTTGCTTTCTAATCTCATGGATTCACCTCAGCGTTCGTTTGATGCCATAAAGATGCTTGTCCGGGTTGCAGAATGCTAGACCTGACGATAGGCAACCCCACGCTTAATAACATTTTCTGTCAACGCAAAATTGCCTTCTTCAAGTCGGTGACCCCTGGGTTGTGGGGCGTTGGAGTCCAGGCCCAATAGTTCCAATACACGAGGGTTTGTATAGTATCCGTTATAGGTCTGCTTAACCAGTTCGCCGAAGAAGTCTGGGCTTTCGACCTCTATGGTACGTAAGATGTCATCTTTTTGGTCATCAGCTATTTGGGTGAATCCTTTGGAATACGTATTATGGGCTTTGACGTCTATCTCGGCCATACCAGCGCCAAATAACCTGCTCAGGGTAGATGAGCCTCTCACTGCAGAGTCCACAAATCCCAAGGCGATTTCAGATGCGCCCGGCATTTTCTCTTTCGCCGGTATGATTCGATTCAAGACGCTTTCGATCAGAGGCAACTGCGAGTTGCTGAAGTATTTGTTTCCCGATTTCATGGCGCGCTCCTCAGTCCAGCAACTGCCTGGAGTTTTTCTTGAAATAGTCGGCAATATATAATGCCATAGCTTGTATCGTCGAGGTTGGGTTCACAGCACCCGCCGTAACGAAGATACTGCCATCAATAATGAATAGGTTTTTGACGTCATGGCTTCGGCCAAAGCCATCTACGACCGAATTACTGGCGTGTTCTCCCATTCTTGCAGTACCCATCAAATGCCATCCTGCTCGGCGTGCCAAGGGCTGCACCATTACATCGCGGGCGCCAGCCGCCTTCAATACCTCGGTAGCGCTCCCTATGCCATGTCGCATCAGCTTTTTGCTGTTCTCGCTCATAGTGTATGAGATTTTCGGGGCAGGTATGCCATCACTGTCGGTGAGAACGTTGTCCAGCGTAACCCTATTGTGCGCTTCCGGAAGGTCTTCGCCTATGACGGCAATGGTAATCGTCTTTCCAAGGCGTTCAGCCAGCTCATCATGGTGATTATTACCCCAGGAGACTTTCGGCGCACCAGCGAAACCAAGGGCCGTTGTTACAGGTCCTGTGCTTCGAACTACCTGAAAAGCATAGCCTCGAACAAATCCTCTGGACAGGTCGGTCTCATAGAATTCAGCGCTCGTTATAGAGCATCCCAGTGGCCCGTTATGACCTTCCAGTAACTCATCGAACACGCCTGTAACCATCGAGTAGGGGTGGAACATCAGGTTCCGACCCACAAGTCCACTGCTATTGGCCAACCCATCGGGAAACAGGGCTGACCGGGAGTGCAGCAAAAGCCTTGCAGATCCAATCCCATTACATGCCAGGATTACTACTTTGGCCTTCTGCTCCTGAAGTCGTCCCTCTGAGTCATAGTAGATAACACCATCTGCAAGTCCATCCTTGCCAACAGTGATTTCCCTGACTCTAGCGTGAGTCTCTATTACCGCTCCATTGGCAATCGCCTTAGGCCAATAGCTTATATCGGTACTTGCCTTAGCGCCTAACGTACACCCAACATCGCAGGGACCGCAGTTGTTACAGGCGGCCCGCCCATCATACGGACGAGTGAGAACGGCGCTATCCGAAGGCCACCAGTGCCAGCCCAGCTTGTCGAAGCCACCGGCGATAGTATCGCCTAGTTTTCCCAGAGGGACAGGCGGCGTCTGACGCTCGGACTTTGCAGGATAAGCCGTGTCGCCTATCATTCCAGCGATGCCCATCATTTTGTCGTTGAGGTCGAAATAAGGTTCCAGCTGCTGGTAAGTAACAGGCCAGTCGTCCGCAACTCCGTCCAGAGTTTTTACGCGGAAGTCAGAGGGATGGAATCGCGGGAAGTGGGCACTCCAGTGGATAGTACTTCCGCCCACTGCGTTGTACATCAAAGGCGCAATTGGGGAGTCCCTGTCATTTACAGGGTAGTCCTCTGGCAAGCCTCGAAAATTCGGATCAGGATTGAAATCAGTCTGTCTGCGAATCTCCCAGTCTGTTCCGTTGGGAGGGTAAGATTTGGGATCTGCCCAGCCGCCCTGCTCTAGACACATCACGTCTATGCCTGCCTCGGCGAGACTCCACACAAAGGCAGCGCCCGATGCGCCCGCACCTATGACGAGTACGTCTACAATATCCTTTTTCTGAACCATCCAAGCCTCCCGCAAACAGTGCGTTAAAAAACCTCGCGCGCATGGTAGCAGACTAGTTAACACGGTGGCAGGGGCAGGCCCATGCCCAATACTCAGGACCTTGAGCGAAAATCTCGACAAATCAACCCAATGAAGTGTCAAAGTCCTTGCCAAGATGATCGACTAAGGCAGTCAAGACGGTATTAGGCGCAATGTTTAATAAATCATCATGCGATCAGACGGCTTACTTGTCATAGGCCCCATCGACTGGAACCCCGAAGACTGGGATTACCAGACGAGCGATGCCGCGGTTGAGCACATACTGGTTGAAGTGAAATACAAAGGCGCTGTTAATGGATTTATATCTGTTACGGGAAACCGAGATACCAGGCACCCGGTCCATTTGGATAATGGAGAAGGACAGAACAATAGACTGACCGATAGGAGTCCCATCGAGGATTAGGTCCTTAATATCATTATCTATTCGCCTGCTAATGCAGTATCCTCCCCACTGCCCTATAGGCTAAACTGTCCCCAGAGGCAGACTTATGCGGGGTGAAGCACGGAGTACCTGATAAGAAATGCCGGACATGTGGTCACGATAACCCAGAGGCCGCAAAGTTCTGTGGCGGGTGTGGCACAAACCTGATTTCAGGTGAAGTCTCTGTGGGAGCAGAGCTGCCAATGGTGGGCTTCGGTGAAGCCATCAGCCGTGGCTTCAGAAACTACGCCACCTTCAGTGGACGAGCTACTCGTGCCGAAAACTGGTGGTGGGTATTGTTTACCACTCTTGCTGGCATAATGTTATTTGTTGTCGACACCGTTACCGGCACTATAGGCATGTTTGGTGATTCGGGTGTGCTGGGCCAATTGTTTGAACTCGCCGTATTAGTCCCCTCTTTGGCATTAGGTGCCAGAAGACTGCACGATATCAACAGGACTGGCTGGTGGTTATTATTGCTATTCGTTATCGTGATTGGATGGATAGTGCTGATTGTGTGGGCCATCAAGCAAGGTGATAAGGGGCCTAACAAGTACGGCCCAGACCCACGTCACGCCACCTCATAACAGCCCAATAGGTTCCTCTAATTGGTTAGCTGTAACTGACAAATATACTTGGGTTTGGATAAGTGTCACGTCAGTGCCGCATTTTTGCAAATTCTGAACCGTCACGCATATCAGTAATCCTAATCCCTAGTCCATGCCCCCTCAATAGCTGTAAAGGCGTTGGTGCGGTTACAACGGTACACAGCGTTAGCTATTCCTGCATCCAACGTAGGTTCCGGCGAGGACGCCAGCCACTGTGTCAATTAGGTAACGGTCTTTGTCATACAGAGTGTGTACTACAAGACTGCCGATGAAGGGAAGGGCTGAGGCCAACTTGATAAGAACCGAGTGATTACCAAAGGCGGCGCGCTTCACTCTCAGCATCACGTCCTCTTCGACTGCTTTCTCATAAGCCTTGTTTATAGCCTTCAATGGGTAGCTCATAAAATCCTGCGGATACATGAAGTTAATCCATCTCCTAGGACGCACAGGTTTGTCAAATTCGTCCACCCCTAACCTCAGTGCATGCAACGCCATAGGGGAGCCCATGGTCAAGAAGTTTTCGAACACAAGATTCTCCGGGAACCGCCCTTCATGCATCATGTCATACAGAGCATCGGAAGCTATCAGCGAACCAAGACTGTGAGCTATTACTGTTAGTGACCCGGGAGTATCGCCAGCAGATTTCGCCAATTCATTTAAGCGTTTAACTGCTGCATCCACCCTTCCCGTAATTGCTTTGTATTTTCTGGGAGCGTATGCATGCTTCGAATAGGAAATTTCATCAGTTATGTAGTCCAGTACATATCGCCTGACCAGATTAGATGGCCAGTATTGACTTAACCCTTCGTAGCACAGCTGTACACGCAGAGGCTCCTGGTCCACCTGTGTAATATCATCCCAATAAGCCTCTTCACTGATCAGCGGATCAAAGTCTAGACGAGATGTCTTAGCAACATTAGTCCGGTAAGCAGCGTTTAGCCGATCCATAAGACCATTGGAGAATCCCGGTTGCTGTCTACCTATACCGTGGACAAATAGGAGATAATGGGTCATATATGTACCGATCCTGATAATGCGAGGTTTAAGAAGACTGGATGCTTGTTCATTTGATAATACCCCTGAAAAGTAATGGCGATAGTAACTTAAACTTCTTTCCACAGCGCATCTGACAAAATAGTCCCTGTTCAGATTAACGTTTTTCTCTCAATGATGAAATGACCTGGTCACTTATGTCAGAGTAGAACTCTTCTCATGCCGCTACGTAGAACACCGAATGTGCAACGAGAGAAAAAAGAGGGCACTTGCAAGGGCTGGTTGACAGGTTCAATCGCACATAAGTTCATTGGATCCAACTAAGAGGTAAAGTCATGATAGTTCTCAACGATATACAGTCTCAGTTAAATGCCACCGAGGTCAGTGAAGTAATAAGGCCAGCAAGTGTACAAGAAGCTGCGGAGGTGATTCGTCGGTCCGTTGCAAAGAAACAGCAGATCAGCATTGCCGGCGGCCGACACTCCATGGGTGGACAGCAGTTTGGCACTGGAACGACCAGCATTGACACTAGGGATCTGAGCGGAGTGATCGGTCTAAATGCGGAAGACTCGACCGTTGAAGTCCAAGCCGGAATCACCTGGCCATCACTCGTGTCTTGGCTGAAGAATAACCAAGATGAAAATGAAGGAAGTCTGACTATTATCCAGAAGCAGACCGGAGCAGACGACATGACCATCGGAGGGGCTCTATCATCCAATGTTCATGGCAGGGGACTCAACTACCAACCAATCGTGCAGGATGTCGAATCATTCACACTCTTGGACCCCTCAGGAGAGACGATGGTCTGCAGCAGGGATCAGAACTATGAAGTCTTCCGTCTTGGGATTGGTGGATATGGGCTCTTCGGGCTCATTGATACCGTAACTCTTCGCCTGCATCCCAGGCATAAGCTTATGCGAGAGGTAAAAGTAGTTGAAGTTGAGGATGTAATGCCTTCCTTCGAGCAACTAATCTATGAGGGACACATTTACGGCGACTTCCAATACATGACTGACGAGAAGTCTGACGGATTCCTCAGAGAAGGGGTTCTATCATGTTACCGCCCCGTGGGCTTTTCGACACCAATTCCTGAGAATCAGCTAGGTCTGACGGTCGACGACTGGATGAACTTGTATTACTTAGCGCACGTGGACAAGAAAGAAGCGTATGAGCGGTACGTCCATCACTACTTGCAGTCCAACGAGCAGATATATTGGTCCGATGATTTCCAATTCAGCCCTTACTTGAATAATGCTGGAGAACTACTTCATCAGAGACTTGGAGCCAAAGAGTTTTCGTCCTTAATGATCACTGAACTCTATGTTCCTAGGTCTAAGTTCGCCGACTTCATGGAGTCTGTGCGTCGAGACTTGCTTGATCTGGGTGCAGACGTGATTTACGGAACCGTGAGGTTAATCAAGAAGGAGGACGAAACCTTCCTAACCTGGGCGAAAGGTGATTTTGCATGCATAATACTGAATCTGCGAGTGGTGCACACAGACCAGGGAATCGGTCGAGCGAAGGAACAGTTCCAGATGTTGATAGACCACGCTCTTTCCTATGGCGGACTTTATTACCTAACTTACCATCGCTGGGCTAGGAAGGATCAGCTCCTGTCAGCCTATCCTCAGATGCCCGAGTTCTTAAAGAAAAAGCGTCAGTTCGATCCTGAAGAGACATTCCAAAATGAATGGTATCGGTACTACAAAGGGATACTCTGAGCCCAGTGGTATCGTTGTACATCAAGGTTCCTTTCGTACAGTGCCACCGGCGAACTTACGATAAGGCCCATATGGACAGGAGTGATCCTATCGCAGTCAGGGGAATTGATGTCCACACTATGCTCGATCTGGAGCCCTACAAGACTAAGTGCTGGTCAACCTGGCCAAATTAAAAGGATGCGCCTGTGGCGCATTGTGGCAATGACGTCCCAGCTACCTTCTGAAGTGCCATGACCTTGCTTCCTAGGCCACAGAGTTACGCCCCATTTCTCTGGCTTCTACTGTGTTTGTTCTGTTTGCGAGTCCTAGCCCATCTGGTAGTCGTGTTCTTGGATGGTGTGGCCTGGCTGCCGCCTGAAGAAGAGTGGCTGTCTGGAGTTTTGGGCTACCAGTATCTTCTGGTATCTCAGATTGTCATTGTCCTAATGTTTGGCAAGGTGTGCGTCGACTTCACCCGCGGCCAGGGCTATTTCGTCACACCACACCGTTTCCTGGCGTCATGGCTGCCTGCCACTGGGCTGGTATACCTGTGCGTCATGGTAGTGCGATACATCATTCGTATGTCCCTATACTCCCCGGAGCGGTGGACAGGAGTGTCCATCCCGATCTTCTTCCACTGTGTCCTGGCTTTTTTTATCCTCATTGTCGCTCTACACCAGGTCAGGGCGGTCCGGGATTTACCTCCACTCAGAGGCGGATGGCGCAGATGGGTAGTGCGGGGCAGCGTTGGCGTGCTAGTTGCTGCCGGCGTTCTGGCATGGCTCGTCAACAGTCTTGCCCCGTGGTTCATGGGCTATTACATGGGTCTGGGCCCACCGCAGTTCTCAGTACGCGCCGAGAGAGGTGTTGGTTTCACCACCTCCACAGGTATTGAATTGGTGGCCAACGTTTACCACCCTCGCCGCGCCGGCCTAACTCCCACCATCCTCGTCCGAGTGCCGTACACCAAGGCTTTCACTAACGCATATATCACTGATTTAGTCAGTAGGGTGTGGGCGGAGCGGGGGTACACTGTGGTCTTCCAGGGCACCCGAGGCCGAGGAGATTCCGGGGGCGTGTACGACCCCCTGCGACCTGAGCGACAAGATGGATTGGAAACGCTCAACTGGCTCTCAGAGCAGCCGTGGTTCGACGGGAGGCTGGGTATGTGGGGTGGCTCTTACTTTGGCTACACCCAATGGGTGTTGGCCAACGAGATGGACCCAGGCCCGTCCGCCTTGGGTATACAGATTGCCAGTACAGACTTCTACTCCATGTTTTACCCCGGCGGCGCCTTCTCCCTGGAGAGCGCACTGCACTGGGCCTTGACCAGCAGACCCAGGGAGGATGTTACGTACACCCGTGAGGAGATGGAACGGGGCGTCAATGGCTTCCCCTTGATAAAGGCCGATGACCGCGCCATTCACGATATCCCCTACTTCAACGACTGGGTCAGCCACCCGGAGCGGGACTATTATTGGCAGCAAATTGACGGTGAGGATCGCATCGCAACTCTGCAAGCGCCCGTCCATCTCATGTCTGGGTGGTTCGATCCATTCCTGCCCACCCAGCTTGAGGACTTCATACGTATCCAGCAGGAGGCTCCATCACACCTAGCCAACGAGACTCGGTTGGTCATAGGGCCCTGGGCACATGCTAGGACGGTGGAGCTTCCTGGCGGCGTCATCGAAGAGAATTACCGTACCAGCAGTATCTCACCCAGCGTCGCCTGGTTCGACCGGCACTTGAAGGGCCTTGCTACGAAACAGACAGCACCAGTTCGCATCTATGTCATGGGCGATAATATCTGGCGGGACGAGCATGAATGGCCCCTGGCTCGCACCAAGTATTCATCCTATTATCTAGACAGTGGAGGCCGGGCAAATACAGGGCATGGCGATGGGAAGTTGTTGCTGACAGTCCCAAAGGCGTCAAACATAGCGGATACTTTCGTATACAACCCGCTCGACCCGGTGCCTTCCAGAGGTGGGGCGATGCTGGGCCCTAGAGCCGGGGTGCAACGTCAAAACGACGTCGAGAGGCGGGACGACGTGCTGGTCTACACTACACCTGTTCTGAAGGAAGACGTTGAGGTGACCGGCCCCGTGGAACTGGTACTGCACATCTCTACGACTGCTCCGAGTACGGACTTCACTGGTAAACTGGTGGATCTGCATCCGGATGGGTCGGCATACTTCGTATCTGAAGGTGTGCTGCGTCTTAAGCCGAGTGACCTGAACCCAGATGCCCCCACAGAGATCTCTATCGACCTGTGGCCCACCAGCATGGTGTTCAAAGAAGGGCACCGCATCCGGCTGGAGGTATCCAGTAGCAGCTATCCTCACTTCGATCGGAACCCGAATACAGGCCGAGACATCGCCACGGAGACGGCGCCTATCGCGTCTACGCAGGCTGTCTCTCATGGTAATGACTACCCCTCGCGCCTAGTTTTGCCTGTGATCCCACGGTAAGACTCCTGTTGTCAATCAGCAACTGTGATGCACTTTCAGGCCTTCACTTATCGAAGCCAAAAGACCCCTACTGCCTCCTCAGCACCCTCGCAGCGAAAAAGGCTTGGCATTACAGAACCACCCTCAGGAATGCAGCATACCCCTGACTAGTTATAATGGGGTGATGGAACCTAACGGTTATGAGTCCCATGCGGGATTAGGTACAGCTGGGGACATAGCGATACAGCTCACACTTCTACCGCGCAACAGCCCGATAAGCCTTAATAGCATCCCCGTAGCCAAAGACCTTGAAGTTAACTTTGCACCGTCACCTTAGGGAGTATGGCTTGTGCCTTGTTGGAATGGGTATGTGCACTACCCATACTAGGTTAAAATGTGCAAAAGGGTACAATTGGGCTTTGCAAGCAGGGGGTCTGAAAGGTTCACTCATGAAGCTATCTAAGCTCATACCACACCTTTGCTGCGAATGCCTCTGAATGTCTGAAATAGGCATCATCGACCGAACTTCAAAGGCGGCTCGAATTGGGCTGACGCTGTCGCTCCTGCTGCTCGCGGCTTGTGCCGTACAGCCCTCATCCAACGGGCACATCCAGCCCGGACCGCCGATCGCTAACGCGTTGGAAACCTCTACGCCTGTCCACGAACCAACAGCCATCGTGACACTCTCTTCGGAGGCTACAGCGTCAACGGTGCGCCCTACTTCCACCGTACCCCCCAGCCGACCGATCTCCGCAGCTGCTGTGTCTGTATCGCCGGACGGCAGACTTGTAATAGCAGTCAATCCTGATAGCGATTCGATCACCCTAGTCGACGCTATCACCTTAGCAGTCATAGCTGAGATCCTTGTTGGTGACAACCCCCGCACTTTATCGATTACACCCGACTCGAAAAAGGTGCTGGTTGCTAATCACGGTTCGGCGACCCTATCCAAGGTCGACCTTAGACGGAGTGTGGAGGTTACTCAATACCCTGTTGGCTCCATGCCCTACGGGGTGGTCACTGACGGAGTTCATGCTTTTGTCACTGAATTTGGGCTCGGAACCCTAAGCATAATTGACTTGGCCACTGGGGAGCTGTCGACTCGTATATCAGTTGATGCCTTTCCATCAGGCCTAGCGCTAAGTCGAGATGGGCAACGTCTACTGGTCACCCATTTCTTCACTGGACGCCTCACCGTTATTGACCTACAGACATCCACCGTGCGTGGAACAGCATCGACCGGGGCAGACACCAACCTGTCTCAGTTCATCGCCATCGCCCCTGACGGGACGAAAGCTTACCTCCCACAGACGCGCTCAAACATCACGAACACCGCCCTGCTTTTCGACACCACGGTCTTCCCAATCGTCAACGTACTAGACCTGGCTAAGTTGCAGTTGTTGGTTCGAGAGCGCATCACTCTCGATACGGCTGATGAGCCAGTGAATATGCCATTTGCAGTGGCACTCTCCCCTGACGGAAAGATCCTCTACCTTGCCAACGCAGGTAGCGATGACGTCTCTGTGATCGACCTCAGCACCAACATGGGATTGGCGCACCTCGCAGTTGGCGCAAACCCACGCGGAATTGCCATCACTCCCGACGGGTCACGTATCTTTGTCAATAACGTTCTTGATGGAACGCTCTCTGTTATTGACGCTGAAACACTCACTGTCACCGATACCGTTCTCATTACGGACATCCCCCTGACGCCGCCGGTGCTGCTCGGCAAGAAGCTGTTCAATTCAGCTGCAGAACCTGCCCTGACAACCGATAACTGGATCTCGTGCGCTACTTGTCACTTCGATGGCACGATGGATGCTCGCACATGGCTTGGATTCCCGGACGGTCCAAGAAACACCCCCGCGCTGTTCGGAGTAGCCCAGACGCTGCCCATACACTGGTCAGGAGACTTAGATGAACTCCAGGACGTGGAGGTCACTATCAAGGATATCCAGTTTGGCGATGGACTGGTTCCAGGGGAGGGTCATGACTCTTTAGGTCCGCCACACGCTGGGATATCCAAGGAATTGGACGCCCTCGCAGTCTATCTCGCGTCGATTGAGATACCACTCTCGCCTTATGGAGGTGACAGAGAGACCATAGCCCGTGGGAGGTCCTTATTTGCGACGCTGGGCTGCCACACGTGTCACACGCCACCACTCTACACGGACCTACAGCTACACGACGTGGGAACGGGCGATCCGACCAAGGAGAAGAACTCCCACGGGCGTGGTACAAACTTCGACACCCCGTCGTTACGAGGCATATGGTTGACGGCGCCCTATTTCCACGACGGGAGCGCAGCCACGCTCCAACAAGTGCTCCGGACGGGGACCACGCACAACGTTTCCGACAACATCAACGATTCAGAGCTAAAGGCTCTAATCGACTTCATGCGGACTCTACCGTATGACAATGATGGTCCGCCATAACACCCCAACCTACCTCACACCAGCCCTATAAGCCTGAATAGCATCCTTGCTATTCACCTGCTAGCCCCCGTAACCATAGCTGCTCCTCGCCACACCCCTACCCCTTTGCCCCTAGGCTATACTATCCCCGGAGGCAGGGCTTATGCCACGCAGAGGCTACCAGCTAGGAGTCCCGCGGGGGATTAAGTACAGGGGGGGGTATACAAATGAATGCCAAACTCACAATATCATTCCTGCTGTCCGCAGTAGTCATATTGGCATTGGCGGCTTGTGGCGGCGGAAATCAGATTGCTGATACTCCTACCCCTAAGGCCAAAGTGATGGCTAATGCGATAGTTGAACTTACGCCTACGAATGAACCTCCCAAGCCAGAACTAACAAAACCACCTACTGCTACTGAGATGGCACCTGCAGCGACTCCCACCACTTTGCCCACGACAACGTCTACTTCAATGCCGACTACTACTGAGTTGGCACCTGCAGCGACTCCCACCACTTTGCCCACGACAACGTCTACCTCAATGCCAACTACCCCTACGCCGAAGCCTACAGTCACTGGACCAGGTGAACTGGTCGTCCCTACTACAGATACCTCTGGAGCTAATTGGAATAACCTTTCTGCTGCAGTGAACTACCGCCGTATTTCCCCGCCTAACGCCAAAGCAATAAAACTTGAATATGACGGAATTGTTGGAAAGGTTCGAGTAATCGGTAATCCTGGGGCTGTACCAGCCGATACCACCGTAATGGTTGCGAATTTAGAGGTAGGTGGAGTCACACTTGTACGTGCAGACTCAGCAGGGGCATTTGAGACCAGTGTGGCTGCCAGTCCAGGTACTCATATACTTATAAAGCAGGACCCAACAGGCCAACAGATCAGGTTAAACAATGTAGTCGATGAGCAACTAATAAATGAGGGCCCCAAGTCTCCAGGAATCATCCTAAGTATTCCAGTTCCAGAAACAAAAGATGGGTACGGTTTTGCAGGCGGTGCTAGGGTTCCCAACAAAGAAACAGTATGGGTGGTGGAGGGCAGCCTTTCAAGCATTGCCTTCCAGGACGGAGACCAAGCAACAATTGACGGGAAGGTGTCAATCCTAACAGGCACTCATATAGTTGGTGATCAAATACTTGGCGACATTCGTTATGGTTTCACTGGCCAAATAATTGGTGATGAAAATGGCCTTCCGATGGGGCCTGGCGGAACTTTCGCTTCCAATATATTAACTCCGACTGGGTTACCTATTCTTACCGGTATGAACAACGGAGATATTTTCAATAATAATTGCGATGGTTCTCCACTGAATTGGAGGCAAGAAAAGGATAAATCCGTATTGGATTTTTCTTGCGACGTAAACATAGACATGTATGGAGGTACTCCTGAGGGAACTTACATATTGTGGCTTAAGTTACATTTTCCGGAAGATATTCCAAATGTAAACGAAGATGGAAAGTTGTTGAACCTCGGGGCGAGTGGCAGTGGTACTCAGAATATGGTTGCTCTCGCCATAGTAACTGTCGGTTCTCCGAAACCTGTGAGATTGGCAACTACCTTATTTGCCAATCTTCTGCAGGAGGGTACGCGTGGTGGGGTGTGGTCCCGAGAGAATGAATCTCAATTTGACATCGCACCACTAACTATCACGAACCATAATCCAGTAATCCCTCGTTTAGACCCTTATGGAGATTCTCTGTCACACCGTTTGGAGCCTTACGCCCCACTGCTTGGGATGGTTGATCGAATAACTCCTGCAGTACCTTTCATAGGATTCGATTTCTCTAACAGCAAGCTCCAAATCAACGTCGAAAGACCTGACGGTAAGACAGATGTCCTAGGCCCTGCACCACTTGGTTCCTACGGAGTAAGAACACCGATTTTGCCTGGTAATAATCTCATTGCCGGTGGTGGTGGGCATATCGTCGAAATACCTCAATTGTTGGGTTGGGGAGATGAGTTCGTATACGAATTTCCGCTAGACGGTGACTATGTACTGAATTTGTCAGGCCATGTAAATGACATAAATGGGTATATATTTGAAATCACTGGCACATATGATTTGACTGTTGCCAATAGCCTGGATATCGAGACTATGCTGTTACCTGGAACCCCTTTCGAAGTCGGAGGTAGTTTGCCGGTCGGATTACATGTGTATCCTCAGGTTCCAGCAGATGTTGATTTCACAATTACTCAAGTTGGTGCAGATAATGTCGTCACCTTGCAGCGGTACAAAGGTGTGGCTAACGAATCTGGTTATTGGGACGGTGAAGGGAAATATTTTACCTTCGAAAATGCAGGAGAATACAAAATAGACGTGGAGGCCCGCTACACCAGTGAAGATGGGGCTTTATGGGTGGGGCGGATGGTATATGGAAGTGCAATCGCCACGCCTGACGGACCGATAATTGCGCACGGACGTAGGGGGCCCGATGACATTGGTTCTATTTCTCCTCCATGGGGATTCGGATCTAATTTCGAGCCAGGTGGACACCACCAATTTCCATTCTTTACCGGTGACATTCTTTGGGGGATCGAAGGACCGGATCCAAATCGAGAAGAAATGGGACCGGGAGATTCGGTCAATCCCCAACTGAGCTTTCAGGCCTTGGATATCAAACATCCTCTGGTTGCAAGGGCTATCAAGCAAGTACCGCCAGACAACGTGGGTGGAGATCTATCTTCCTTCGTAAAGGCTGGTCAAATTCCACTAGCAACTTTTGTCGAGCTGAACCCAGATGGCAGCGACAAAGGTTTAGCCCTGGGTTTTCGACCTGAGCAATTAAATCTGCGCGCATATTCATACACCTCGGCACAAAGGCCCGGAGTTAGAGTGAGAGAGCTTATCCAAGGAAATGATGTTGGAATCGCTTACTGGCGGTTCAATGATGCCTATCATATGCAGTCCGGTAATAATCCTAGTGGAGGTGATCTGCCAGGCGACTTCAAGTTCCTCTATGGCGCCACGGTGATACGGGACATCAAGGTCAAAGAAGGCATATTTGCCATATACGGGTCGGGATGGGTTCTGGCGAGGGATGATGACCCACTGGGGTCACGGTTTATGCCGCCTTTCCAGGGCAATGCCGGTGGCCCGAACGGAGGACCTTTGTTCAACGTCCATGGGCGCGACGTAGACATGTTCTTTCTGCCACTGGGGGTGACACCAGGCTCAGTCCTGGAGGTCGGAGATATTTTCAGGATGGCAGGTCCGATTATGCCAACCTTGCCGAGCAAGGTTGAATACACTGTCACCGCTCCCGATGGAACCTCGCGTACATTTGAAGGACGAGCCAATGCCGTCGGCTACTATTACGTCCCGGTAGACGATTTCAAGCTTGACCAGCCAGGCCTTTGGACGGTTGAATTGATGGTCACTCACGATGGTATGACCAGCGCCGGACCAGTACAGGCACCTTACCCCAATGGCGGACTGCTCACTCCTGACATGCGCACATTCACCTTTGCTGTAACCGACAATGGCACAAAGGCATTAGATCTGGTCACAGACTTGATCCGGCGCAGTCCCCTTCTCTGGTATGCAGGCGCCATCCTCAATGCACGTTTTGAGGCAACAATGCCCCAGGGATGGACCGGGGAAACGGCTCACGTAAGCGTCACTATGCCCGGAATTGTGTTGGTAGAAAAGGATATCCGAATTGAAAATGGTGTAATTCGATGGTTACTTAAAGGCGAAGAAATGAACCAGTTGGCCAACAACTTCGATTACGACGGGGGGCTGTCCGATACAATCACTGTCACCTACTATGCGGAAGAGCAGTCAGGGCGGCAAGCCGTGGGCACTATCGTCACCCATGGTGCGCGGGTTCCTCTTGCCCCCCCTTATCCCGCCTCCGCCGATTGGCCCACCGGGCAGACCAGCTGTCTGCCCAGCGAGATAGAGCTTTTCTCCAGCGATTTTGAGAACGGCACAGCGGGATGGAACTTCAGCGATGAAGCAGCCTGGTCTGTTGTTCAAGCCGATGGCTCAAAAGTGCTCCAAGGCTCAGGTCATGTTCACGCATACGCAGGTGATGACTGGGACGAGGTAGCGTGGCGTATGCGTGTGAAACTATTAACTGGTCGTACCCATCTCAACTTTCACGACAAATATGGTCTTCGATACCTCATATCTTTTGGGCAACATGGAACGAACATTATGTTGAGAGATGTCGGGATGGGGGCGAATGTACATCACCAGCTAAATAAGTGGCATGTAGTGGAAATAAGTCTGTTCGAGAAAGTGCTGCGGATTGGTATAGACGGCGTGCTGGAAATTGAGCAACCGGATTCCAATCCGCTCCCGCCTGGGGGAATATGGCTGGAAGTACTCCCTAACAGTGAGGTGCTTTTTGATGATGTGCATATATGTGAGCCAAGTGATTGAGGTGCACGGTCGGCGGGTGGAATCGTGTGGCGATTACCGTTCCTCAACAAGGTGAAACAGCCAACCTCAACCAAACTTCAAAGGCGGCTCGAAGTGCGCTAGCGCTGCATCTTTGGAACTCTTGGCGATACTAGCCGCAGTGTCGGCACCTGGCGTTCTCAGCCGCGAATATCAGTTCGTTGTCTGCATCCTGACAAGCGTAGTCAAAGAGTACCCGGGCTGCTTTCGATTCGTCCGCGAAGTCGTAGTTGTCTACGATGGTTTTCAGCCATTCCAGGTGGTCTTCCTTCAGTTCAAAAGTTACGGTTACTTTGTCCTTGGGCATGTATCAAACCTCCCTTTAGTAGTGGTCTCTAATTTAAGACATTCTCGCGTATCTGTGGAGTCATTTTTCTTAGACCTTAAGTGGACACAGGGCAACACATTTAATGATGCCACATTATATCAGGCGTTTCTTGGTGCCAATGGAAGTCATCTTGCAAAATCTAATTGAAAGCTGGCCGCGAATAGCGTACCGTCACTCTAAGTGGGTCGAAGGACTACAATCCGGGCAAGTCCTTTAGCGCTTCGGTCGCCAGCCAGGACCGAAAAGATTCAGTGCCTGACCGATCCCCATGATCGTTAGTCCTACCGCCACTGCCCAGAAAACCTTAGAAACGTCTCCACCGTACGATACGACTAATGCGCCTAGACCGACAACGGCGAGAAAACGCACACCCGTTGCAACCACGGGCCAGATCATCCGACCCGTCCCCTGGCTGGCGAAATAGAGAGCCTGTCCAGCGCCAAACAATCCGTAGAATGGAGCAGCAATCCCCAGATAGAGAGCGCCGATTCGGTAGGCCCCAGCGTTACCCGTAAACAAATTGAGCCAGAGACTGGGAATAGTCGCCGCCGTAATACCGATCGCCCCTGTCAACACAAGCGTGACGGCGCTGCCGGTCCACGCGATTCTTCTGGCCCTGGCGAATTGTCCCGCGCCGACATTGGCCCCTACAGCTGCGGTCAACGCGGCACCGACGCCAAACGCGATAGGGACAAGCATCAGTTCCAATCGAGCACCCAAACCGTACCCTGCAAGTGCTTCCGTGCCAAAGCGGCCGATTAAACCTGTGACGAAGACCACATTCATCGCCATGAATCCACTGTTGACGAGACCGATACCACCGACTTCCATAATATCTTTGAATGCCAACCACTTCATTGGATGCGGGCGCAATCTAACTCGTGCCCTGCCGCTCAGGAGATGAGCTGCCAGATACAGAACCGCCGACCCCTGACAGAGGATCATGGCTATCGCCGGACCGACGATGCCCAAGGCAGGCAACCCTACCCATCCCAGCGTCAAGGCACCCGACAGAGCCACCTGAGCAATGCTGGCGACAGTGATGGCGCGGGCCGGTGTCACCGTGTCGCCCGTGCCACGCAATACAGCCGAAAGGACAAATAGCAGCCAAATCACCACCGCTCCGCCGAAGGCGATCCGAGCATAGGCCACCGCACCATCCAGGGCCTCCCCCGTCCCTCCCAATAGGGCAAAAACGGGCTTAGAGAAGAGAACCAACACGACCACGAAGAACATCGACATTGCGAGGGCTATGACGGCCGCATGCCAAGCGATCCTTTCAGCTTTTGGAATATCGCCAACACCCAATGCGCGCGCCACGGCAGAGGTGACACCGCCACCGATTGCCCCGCCCGCCATCATTTGCATCAGCGTTTGGAACGGAAACACGAGAGCAAGACTTGCCAATGCGACGGTACCCACCTGACCGACGTACCACGCATCGGCAAACGTGACAGAGGTCAGCATGGCGACTGCAATCACATTCGGACCAGCAAGTTTCCAAAGCATAACAGGCACAGGTGCATCCAACAGAAACTGCATTCGCGGTGAAATAGACGTGGTCAAAAATCAACCCTCCATAATAGTGTGACCATCCTGAAACATTCACAAGATGAGGTATATTCTCTCCGAGAACAACCTAACCTTGTCTCACTGTGTCCATGAATCCAGTACTGGTTGGGCAACGTTCTCGACAGGTTAGACAAAGGCAGTGTGTTTCAATATCGAGGCTTTAAATAAAACGAGATATGCGATGTTTCACAGGGTTATGAGATAGAAGGTGCAAAATGTTTTCCGCAACCGTACACATTGTAAAAGGCCGCACCCGCGGCAGGAAGACTCTACTCACGACGAAAAAGGCATCCCTTCCCCTTAGAGAACCCAATATTGATGAAGATGAAAAGGCCCTCGATGATCTAATGGACTTCTAGTAGCCTTCCCCATACCCGGTATCACATGGGCTATAAGTGTCCATAGTAACGCCTATATTGCTATGACCCAGGCGCTCCTGAGCTACCTTTTTTATTCACCGTGCGAACAGAAATCGTACCGATCCGGGTTAGGCTATGCGGCGCCTTTATATTTGCATGTGGGAGCCGGACTATTTTACGAAATTGGCAGCTACCGCTTTGGGTTGCTTTAGATGACACGGTTACTTAAGCTACCGAAGCGTCTGAGATGTTATCAGAGGTTGACCCGTCACTTGAAACAACAAATAATTCCGTTGGTGTTATCACAAGATACAAATATTCGAAAGCCTTACTGGAGGATTACGTATGGGTGAAAGAATTAACAGAGCTATTGAGTTATTAGAAAATGATCAGCCTATCTACTATACGGGATTACATTCCTTTTCTAGAGATTTTCTAACTTACGAACAGGGGAAAAAGGATTCAACAGTATGGGCGGACTATATAAATATAGGTATGGAACATGGCCCTTTTGACATGAGTGGATTAGAAGCATATATGGATGGGTTAGTTGATGGTGGGCCTACGCCATCCGGGCATATTACTCCAACAGTGATTGTTGAACTTCCTGTTCAGGGGGAAAGCGGAGAAATAATCAGATACAACTCCTGGCAAATTAGGCAAATCTTAGCCAGAGGAGTTCATGGAATATTATTATGTGAAGCGACATCACCAGAAGCAGTAGCTGCTTTTGTCGAATCCTGTAGATATAAGCTAAACGATATAGGAGTTGGGTATGGTCTCAAGGAAGGGACAAGAGGAGTAGGTTCAGAATTCAAGGCAAAACAAAAGTGGGGAATTCAAGATGACAATGAATACAGATCAAAAGCTGACCCTTGGCCATTAAATCCGAAAGGTGAACTTTTATTGGGGCTAAAAATAGAAACTCTGGGGGGATTAAACAATTGTGAACAAATTCTAAGTACCCCGGGCATTGGATTTGCTGAAATGGGGCCCGGAGACATGTCTATGTCTATGAAAATCAAAAGAATTCCTGGCGCACCGCCGGATCAAAGAATAAAAGATGCCTCAATAAGAGTTAAGAATGCATGTGACAAAAATGGAGTTAAATTCTTGGAGACAGGAACCCCAGAGAACATTATTGAAGTTATTGATTCTGGTGCTCGAGTTATAGCTGGCCAAAGCCAGGAAGCTGCAGAAATAGGTAGAAAACATACAAATAGAAAAATGAAAGTTTAATTAGTGACGGCCACCCACAGGTGTAGGTACGGTTGAGGCGGAGGAGGATAATACCATAGCGAGATGGCGGGTCATTTGTTGCTTCGACTGCGCCACACATCAAAAGTGTGGGGCTTACGTCAATAAGCTGGCTCCCTTCAAGTCATATGGTCCAACTGGCTTGCTATGGTCATGAAATGAAGCGACTATATGTTTTCGTTTTGGCCGTAATTACATTGCTCGTTCTTAGCACCAGTTGTGGCCACCCAAACGGGGACGAGCGTTTGTTGTTGCCCGAGCCTAGTTCAATTCCACATCTACATATCGAATCAAAGACAAACCTCAGTGGCGGGTACCAACTGGAGAAGGACTACTACAGGATGATCGGCGATGACTCCCTCCCAAGAGGAGAAATGAGTCTTTACGCAATTGTGTATCCGGACATTCAAAATGCGAAACAATTCTTCAGGAGGAAACTTCACATTAGTGTGGACAGTAACACTCATGAAATACGGGCTGTAGTATTTTCTAAATTGAGTCTGGACGATGCAGGGGTCGTGAAGGATACGTTAGACCAGATTACTGAGCCTATTGAGCAGTTGGATGCTGATGGTGCCTACGACAAGAGGCAAGAATACGACGCTTGTGACGAGCGAGGAGATAAGTCCCCGACCCCTCGGGGTTAGGATGAGGGGATATTCTTCTCACACGGGGTAACGCCACACTTCGCCTTTGGGGGCCTCGTTAGATAGCTTGAACTGAGGCAGGCTCAAGCCATCGTCTGTGTCCAGGAAGGCGACTTCTACTCGCTTACCTATGGCGACATTTTCCTCCGCCTCCGGCTCCATGTTGTCGTTGAGTAGGTTGGCAGTGATACGCAGCCCGTCGTCGGGGGTGGGGTCGCCGCTTTGCTCGTCCAACTCCACCAGCACTATGGCGTAGGGAACCCAATCCCTGAATCCGGGTATTATGCTGTGCGCTACAATCTGATAGCTGTAAATAGTCCCCTTGCCGCTGACTTCCTGCCACTCCCATTTCAGGGACGTACACCAGGGACATCCAGGCCCAGGCTCACCTCGCAGCATACCGCAATCCTGGCACTTCTTGACTACTAGCTTGTGTTCTGATGCCGCGTCGAAGTAGCCCTTGTACTCGCTATCGTTGTCCGTGATGTTGATACCCTGGCCTTTGTATTCGTATACAGGCATTGGCTTACCTCCGCATAATGAGGGCGCTGCCGACTGCGGGCATGGCCCATCCCATATTCATTGTGATATTAACGTCTGGAACCTGACGGCACTTGCCCTCAGAGTAGTCGTGAGAGTGCTTACCTTCTTGCCATTCGGGGCAGTAGTCGTCTACCTGACCGCGAAGCTGACGCACGTTCTCGATAACCATGTTCATACCGTGAGTGTAGCCTTCGCAGAGATGGCCTCCGCTGGTGTTGTTGGGCCTACGCCCGCCCAAGTTGATAGCACCACTTCTTACGTAGTCCTTGCCTTCGCCCTTCTTGCAGAAGCCATAGTCTTCGAACTGTAGGAGCGTGGTGTAGGTGAAAGCGTCGTAACAGCCTGTCACGTCTATGTCGTCGTGGGTGACTCCTGCCAAATCGAACAGCCGTGGGCCTATGTAATGACCTGCCACTGTGGATATGGGGCCTTTCTGGTAGTGATACTCGCCGCCGGGCTTTGTGCCCCTGCCCTGCACCGCCATGATGTAGGCAGGCTGCTGCTTCATGTCCTTGGCTCGCTCGGCAGAGGTCACGATGATGCAGGTAGAGTTGTCTGTCTCCACACAGCAGTCCAGCAAATGGGCGACGGGCTTCACAATCCAGCGAGAGTTGAGCACGTCGTCAATGGTGACGCGGTTCTTCATGATGGCCTTGGGATTGTTGCTAGCGTGGTTGCTGTGAGCAACTTTGATATGAGCCAAATCCTCCCCGGTAACGCCGTACTCCATCATGTGCCGCGTAAAGGTGAAGGCAAAGCTTTGTACCGCGCTGATGAGGCCGTAGGAACGCTTCATAATGTCTGGGCCACTAACGAGAGTAGAGGCCTTGGCCCCAGTGCCTCCGATGCGCACCTGGGAGTAGCCATTCATGGCGCGGAATATGGCGACTGTTTCGCACATGCCTGCCTCGATAGCACCGACGGCTATGCCTATTAGCGCCTCTGTGCTGGAGCCGCCACCGGAACAGTCCATGTAGAAGTTAAGCCGCATTCCGAGGTCGTACATCACCGACGTAGACGTTGTGGAGTCGCCGCCGTGATAGCTCAACATGCCATCTATTTGATCGGGATTTAGGCCAGCGTCGTTCATCGCGTTACGCACGGCTTCTGTTGCTAAAGCGCGGGTGCTGCGTCCAGAGTTTTTGCTGAACTCAGTCTCGCCAACGCCAACGATGCAGTACTTGTCCTTTAGTTTGCCTGTCATAACAAACCTCCTCGAGTTCTGCCAGTATGGCTTTTTCATGTCTCCGTGGCAAGTGGTTGACTGCAATATAACGGCATCACAAAAATCGCTCACACATATACACGACAATAAGGCAACTAGGGAGGTTAATTAAAGCACCTAAGTATGGCATTCTCGGATAGACTGAAACATAGGAAGGCGTGCCGACAGTGAATCCTTTACCAATCCCGAGGATATTAACGAAACAGCTACCTTTCTTCGTTAGCTCAAAATAATATAGATCCTTTAACTTAACTGCTTCTATATTTACTGTAATATTTAGGGCATTACCCGGAAATTTCGGCGGTCTTCTTGTTTATTTCAAACGAAAGTATCTCCCGTAGCAGCTTTGCGCTGTGGACGATTGAGTCGGAGTATTCTTAAATAACTCCGATTGCTTTATGGGCTGCCAATTCCTTGGAAGTCAGCCCAAGCTCTCCGACGTACAAGGCTTCGTTGTCCTCCCCTAGCAAGGGTGGGCGTCGCCTGATGGCCCAAGGCGTCACCTCGAAACTATAAGGCGCGCCAGGGTAGATGAAGGATGTGCCCAACTCTGTATGCTCTACCTGTACCTGCATGTTACGCTCACGGAAGTGCGGGTCTTCCAACGCTTCCTCTGGCGAGTAGACGATGCCCCACTGGAAGCCAAGGTCTTGCGCTCGTCGAAAGATTTCGTCAGCATCGTTCTTGGCCGTCAGGGCTTCTACCGCGCCCATGACCTCGTGCATCTGCTTGACGGTGGTGGGGTCGCCCTTGGCTAGAGCCTCTCTGCTAGGTGGGTTGAGATATTCAGACAGGTCTCCTACAAGGCCGTTCTCCTCCAGCCACGCCAGGAGGTGGAACCACTGCTCCTCTGTGCGGGCGGGAAAGCCTATGTTTACGTAGCGACCGTCACGGCATAGGAATTGCGCCTGTGGAGTGGGGCTTACCGATGAGTGGCGACCAGTCTGGCGCTGAACAGTTTCCCTTGCTACCAGCCAGCTATACGCACCGCCCTCCGTGGTTACGTTCTGGGCCGCGTGCATATTCACGTCTATGAACTGGCCTACGCCTGTAAACTGTCTGTGGACAAGGGCCGTCATGATGCCAGTGACCGCGAAGTGGCACGCCGTCTGGTATGCCTGATTGCCTCCGCCCGCTACAGGAGGGAGCGAATGGTCGTCGTAGCCGCAACTCCACACGGGGCCACCAAAGGCCAAGGCCGTAAGATCAGTGTAGGCGTAGTCGCGATATGACGCATCTTGTCCCAATGGTGATATAGCCGCCATTATGATGTTTGGGGCCTCTTTGCTTAGACCTTCGTAGCCAATGCCGAAGTCATCAAGATAGCCAGGGGGGTAGCTGTCTATCACCACATCGGCAGTTGCCGCCAACTTGCACAAGATGTCGCGGCCTTGCTCGGTGGCGATGTCCAGCGTTACGCTTTGCTTGTTGGTATTGTAGTGCCAGAAGTATAGACTTTTGTTCTTGTCAGGTTCGTCGTTTAAGTATGGCGGATAGCTCCTCGTCTCGTCGCCTGTCAGAGGCTCGACCTTGATGACGGTCGCCCCCATATCGGCCAAGAGCTTGCCGCACCACTCGCCTAGCTCGCCGCCAAGCTCCAGAACTCGCACATCGTCCAGAACAGACGCCATCTAAATCACCCCCTGGTCGTGCAGGGCCTGGAGGTCATCTTCGTCCATTTGCAGCAGCTCTTTGTACACGTAGTCGTTGTCTTGTCCTAGAAGATTGCCTGCCTTCTCGACTACCGGGGGCGTCTTGGAGAATTTCATAGGGATGCCTTCGACGCGCACACGTCCTATCTCCGCGTGGTTGACCTCAGGGAAGGTGTTCCATTCAAGGGTGTTCTCATCATGGTCCGCACGGTCTTCGGGATGCTGAACTACTGCAGCGGGGACGCCTACTTTTTGCAGAGCGTCCATAGCCTCGTATGGCTTGCGCACGCTTGTCCACTTCTCAATGATTTCGTCCATTTCATCCTGATTGCCCATGCGGCCTTCCAGGGTCGCAAACCGCCCGTTTCCTGATATCGCTTCGCCGCCTATTAATTTGGACATAGCTTGCCAATCGTGATCGTAACGGGCGGAGATGGCTATCCACTGGTCGTCGCCCTTGGAACGATATATGCCATGGGGAGCCATAGGAGGGTAGTGGCTGCGGTTGCTGTTGGGCTGTCCTTCCCGACGTGATGGCCTGCCGTTCACAGTATAGTCCAGAAGCACGGGACCGTTCAGCGTCAAGGCGGCGTCAGTGCAGGACATATCAACGTACTGACCTTCGCCCGTCTTGTTACGATGATAAAGCGCCATGAGGATGGCAATGCTCATGAAATAGCCGCCAGTGTGATCCATATAGGAGTAGCCCCACCCAGCAGGGGGCATGTCCGGCAGTCCCGACTGGAAGGTAAGCCCAGACACCGCCTGAACGACTGGCCCCCAGGACTTGAAGTGGCTGTAAGGCCCTTTATGGCCGAAGCCGCAGTTGGAGACATAGATAATGTCCGGCTTGATGGCTTTCATTACCTCATACGGAAAGCCCCAGCGCTCCAATACCCCAGCGCTGAAGTTTTCCGTAACTACATCGCTGATGGAGATAAGCTCTCGCAAAATCTCCTTGCCTCTGGCGAACTTTGTGTTGAGGGTGATGCCGAGCTTCTCCACATTGTGGTTGTTGAACATGCCGCCGAGATTGTGGCCCCGTCGCTCGTCTACGTATGGGCCGTTGCCGCGGAATATGTCCCAGCCGCCCAGGGTAAGCCTGTCCTCGATACGGATAACCTCTGCGCCAAAGGCAGCCATCATCCGAGTTGCGCCCGCGCCTGCGAGTTGACCCGAGAAGTCGCAGATTCTGATTTTCGAAAGGGCACCATTCTTCTTGTTTTCTTCAGATGCAGACATTATCTAATTCTTTCCGACTTTCTAGCAAAAACTGTCTAACCGATATTCCCCAGATGATATCCAGTGCTTCCATGAACGTGACATCCTGAGATAGCACAGACTGTATGGCAGCATTCTGAAGTTGTCAAAGGCCAAAAACCGCACTCAAATTCACCTCATCTAGAGAAATAGAGATCCGATCGACTTGGAAAGGCTTTAAACGGCTATTTCAGACCGAACTTCATACCTCGAGTTGCGCACCTTGTCCAGGGTATTCTCGATGCGTTCATGAATTTACTCTCATCGTTGATTTGCTAACCTAGTACAGGTCTCAGCCTCCCAATCCTTTCCAGCAGTTCTTCGAACATAGCCTTGATGACCATCACCTCGGCAAGCTGGAATACCAACCTTCTGGCATGGCGCACCAGTCGACAGCCTATCCTGATGAATCTGGTCTGAATACTCGTAAGCGACCAGCGCTTTATCGCTTCTGGTAGAGCAAGCCTTCTGAAGAAGTTGCCCAGATTGTATGACAATATGAACAGCGAGAGTCTCACTTGATTAGCCACGAACTTGTGACACGACAGTCTAGTCCGGTTCAGAGCATATTTGCCTTCTTTGATCCACTGTTCCGCAGTGGCGCGGTCGTTATAAAAGTTGACTATTCCTTTTATTGGATAGCTGAAGTTGGTGACGATGAAGCCTACTCTGGAAACAGTTCGCCCTGGTGCCACTCCACTTTGGTAACTACCCTTCGAGGGACATTCCAACTCTGGGCCTCATAAGCGAAGTCGTGATAGGAGACGATGGGCTTTTGAGAAGGCCATTCGGCAGGCCTTACCAGCAGGTGAGCTATTTCCCTTTGAAGCACTTCGCCGGACGCCTGTGAACGAGGAACCGCGTTTTCGTAAACCACAGGTCAACGGTTCAAATCCATTCGGTGGCTCCATTCATTTATTTGGTATTAGACTGCTTAAAGCCTAGTCCACCCAAAAGGCCACGGTTCTTCCGTGGCCTTTTCCTAACAAATTCAAGGTAAATTGTTTTTTGAGGTATGTGGCTTTCGTATGCCGGTTATGGCCGTTTTAGAGCGGTGGATGTAAAGCCCCACGTACCTCCTACGTTCTCGAGCTGGTGCCAGTTTGCCTTTGCATGAATAATTTCAGGAAGCGTTGCACCAAAGGTATCAACCCAATCACATGCCTGGAAAAGGCTCCCATTAAGGATTTGATCTTCAGTAATAACGCCTCGTTCTACAAGTAATCGGACTGCTGCCGATCCAGTCGTTGCTATACCACCATCATTTATATTTTTGCTTTCGCTTGCCGATTTTCCCGCCTCTGCAAGCATTAGCTGGACTCCATTGTTAGTACCTTTGAGCTGGGATTGTATCGCAAATGCAAAATACTCTGCTGTGCCTTCGCCGAACCATCGGCCGGCTTCGGATTTCGCTTCACGAATTGGATCGGTTACTGGTTCAGTTATACCACTAGGCCCGGTTTCTATTTCCTTGCAGGCTCCCTCATATAAAGAGACCTGCAGGGAGTGATAAAGCTCATGGAGATATATTTTTTGTACCGTATCGTCACTTTGTTTTGAATGTGCTCCTACTAAAGGTATTCGTGATTCAAGGCAAGGTATCGCTGCCGTAGATGCTTCGTAGCTCCCTTCGATCCAGACCCTTACCCGCTCTTTAAGGTGTGAGTTTTCGCGTGCTGGCCAAGGTTCCGTATTGCATCCGGTAGCATCAACCCATGTATCGACAGCATCAGCTATTCCGCTGAGTTCCGCTGAAGTTCTGACTTGTGTGTACTGGGAGAAAGGAGCGCCAACATCTCCGGTTGGGCCGATTTCAGTTCCTATGGACCAAATAACACCAAGAATGTCTGGGGCTGTGTAGTTTAATCTCGAAGTTGCTACTTCAGTCCAGGCTCTTATCTCATCTGTTGAAAAATTACTTTCACTCAGAATGGTTATCGTGGGTATTCTTGGTGGAATTGGAGTCGCCGTCGGCACAGCCGTAGCCGTCGGCATAGGAGTCTCGGTCAGCAGAGGTGTGGCGGTTGGCACAGAGGTAGCCGTCGGCATAGGAGTCTCGATCAGCAGGGGTGTGGCGGTTAGCAGAGCCGTAGCCGTCGGCATAGGAGTCTCGGGCAACAGGGATGTGGCGGTTGGCACGGCCGTAGCCGTCGGCATAGGAGTCTCGGGCAACAGGGATGTGGCGGTTGGCACAGCTGTAGCCGTCGGCATAGGAGTCTCGGGCAGCAGAGGTGTGGCGGTTGACACAAAGGTAGCCGTCGGCATAGGAGTCTCGGGCAGCAGAGGTATGAGGGTTGGCGCAGGAGCCTCCGTAGCCCTACCTTGGGTCTTGATGCTGGGGGTTGCCTGAACTATGGCCTCAACCGCAGTATTCATGTCAGGGCCAGCGCAGCCTGTAAACGTCAACAGCCCGGCAACAATTATTAATAAGTGTCTCATATATCAATTATCCGAATTTGACCGGCAAATGGCAATGGCCAGCAGCGATATGGGACTAGGCCGTAAAGTCTCTTGAACCTTACTAACAGGCCAGAATGAGCACATGGGTTCACCCTGCTTTGCAAGCAGCGGGTCAGAGGTTCGAATCCCCTCAACTCCACCATATCTTACAAATGTTCTTTGTTTATGTTCTCAATAGCGATTCCTCGAACCGCTATTACATTGGGTCAACCCAGAACATCACTCCGCGAGGGAAGTATAAAATAATTTTATTTAGATTCTATTCCCTTTATAGATATAGAAAATATTCTTGTGCTGTTAACCAATCTATACCAGATGGAACCTAACGACTAAGATTCCCATGGGGGATTAAGTACATAAGTACAACGGGGGGGGTATAGATGTCCCTAAGGTTGTAATGCCTCTCTACTGGCATTCACTTCACCTGGGAGTTTGACAGGACCCGAACCATTCACATCCGTAATATAGCGACGAATAATAGATGGAAAATTATCTTAGACCGCGGGTTGGATATATTCCAACACTACGAAATGAATGATGCCTTCGCGTTCGCGAACAGGGTGCAGCAATATAGGACCTGTAAGGCTTTCGAAATAACTTTCGTAAAGACTCCCCAAACCCTCTGAGTAAATCGAACGGTCGTACAATCATGGATTTTAGCCATTGGTAGCGAGTGGTTTGGTGGCTTGATAGGCCCTTCAGCAGTCGGGATACAGCAATCATAAAAGTTCGTCAGAATTTTTCAGGTTCTTGAGTATAATAACGATGTGGAGATGCTTTTCAGCATCTTGATTACAAAGGCCTCGAAAGTTGAACCGTAGGCACCCAAATACGTAGATTTCGAATCAGAGTTCGTTACTAATATGCACGACAACCCGTCTATCCAAGGAATTGTAGTCTATGATGGCACGTGCGGTGTTTGTCAGGCGTTTGTGGATTATTTCAAGAAGAGAGACAGTGGTGGCAAACTCGAAATTATAGCCTACCAGCTAGCTGACTTGAACAGAATCTCGCCTGGCCTCACTGAAAAAATGGCAGACAAAGCCATATATTTCGTACGCAAGGATGGCACACGGTTTGGGGGAGCTCGAGGTGTTTATGAGATATTGAAGAGACTGCCTGGCTTGTGGGGAATTTTTGGAGCCGTCATGGCCATCCCTCCTCTGAGTATCTTATCAGAACCATTTTACCGAGCTTTTGCGTCAAACCGTCATTACGTGTCGAGAAAAATGGGACTTCGAGAATGCATAATTAGAACACTGGATGAAACACCTGAGAGTCGCCGAGAATAGCTAATGAATTCTCGGAGATACTAAGCCTTAACAACATCCTCGCTACTCACCTGCTAGTGCAGTAGGGTCTTCTAGAATTACCACGACCCTAGTCCTCCCCTTTCCCCCTAAGCTATACCGCCCAGAGGCAGATTCATGTGGGGTGGTAAAACCTAACGGCTAGGAGTCCCATAAGGGATTAGGTACATTTGGTGGTATAGATTTATACATCCGATCCGCATGGTAGCCTTAGTGGGTCTTACTAAATACTAGAGTTAAAAATAAATGAATGAATCAGTAGCTCAACAGGCATTTTTCGAAAGAGATCCCAATAAATCAAACTTGTATTATCCAACTGTCCATGCAAGGGGTCCTTGGGATCCATCTACACTTCATGGCAGGGTTATTTCGGGCTTGCTGGCATATGAAGCGGAAACTAATCACAACACGCCGCAAGAGATTGAAGATTTTCAAGTGTCCAGGGTTACTGTGGATATGTTCAGGGTTCCTCCTATGGCTCCGTTGATGTTAGGGGGAGAGGTAGTAAGAACAGGACGGAGGATCAAGGTAATTGATGTGCATGTAACCACAGAATATCCCGATAGAGGATGGATTGAAATTGCCAGAGCAACCGTGGTTATGTTGCGCAAAACCCAGAATCCTAAGGGCACGATCTGGACCACTCCTAAGTGGGACATTAATGCGCCCGACGAAAATCTCCCCATGCCTTCCGAAATTAATGGAAGAAAACCAATAAAAGGACACAAACCTATATGGCAAACACTGGAAGTTACGCCTGGTTCCCCTCATCAGCCTATTCAGTCGGGCACTGGTGGCACCATAGGGCGGCGGCGTGCGTGGATCAGGGAGATACATGAACTAATCGCAGGGGAAATTACCAGTCCAATTGTAAGAGTCGCGCAAGTGGCCGATGTTGCTAATCCCTTCGCTAATTCAGGAACTCACGGACTCGTTTATATTAATGCTGATGTATCTCTTTACCTGCACAGAAACCCAGAAGGGAATTGGATAGGTACAGAGACTTCTTATCATGATGCAGATAACGGGACGGCAGTAGGAACGGTAACTTTATATGACAAAATGGGAAATATAGGAAGTGCGACTGTTTGTGGTTTGGCACAGGTTCCTATTTAGAGCTAACCAATGTTTTTCTTTGAATACCCCAGACGGACTATGGTGGACAAATGAGTTCAACGGTGCTTTGCAAGCAGAGGGTCAAGGGTTCGAATCCCCTAAGCTCCTATTAGCAGAAATATGGAAACTAACAGATAGGAGTCCCATGGCGTATTAAGGACAGCCGGAGGGTATATCTTTATCTCGCTTCATTCGTAGCGGTTTGAAAGAGGCATTGGTTTGGCATGAAATGGTTATTCAGGTTGGGTAAAAGCAATGTTTAACAAATTGTAGATAGATTTGCCCTTGACACAATGATATATAATATCTCATTATATAATATAGCTACTATTCCTAGAGTTAGGTTAGTTCGGTAATCGTAATGCACAGGGAGGCCATAAACAGTGAGTGAAATTGCAGCGATACTAACGGCAATTGCAGTTTTAATCGTGGCCTTAGGGGCCTTATATCTGATCGTAAAGCTGTCGGCAGTTGCTGATGCAATTTTAGAATACCTGAAAAAAGATGACGATTAACTAACGGGTGAGAGCAACTCAACCCCGTTATATACCTTTGGGTACATTCAATTTATCGGCGATATAAATATCAAATAGGAGGAGTACAGATGGATACTGCAGCATTTTCTGCCAACTTAGCGGCCATAGGGGGCCTAATAATTTCACTTGGTGTCACATACTTGATAGTCCGAATAGGCACGGCAGTCGGGAAATTCTCCGGCGACTAAGTCGTAGCATTCACTTCGCTAGCTCGATGGACTGACCGTAGCAATTTTTTTCGGTTAGGCAAATCGGAATGCTGGGAGGAACGGCCAATTAATTGGCCATTCGGAATGACCTAAGAGCCCAAGGTGAATTATAGGAAAAGTGGGGGGAGTAAAGATATTCTCCCCCACTTACCTCACAACAGCCCCATAACCCCCAACAGCATCCCCGCTATTCATCCAACAGCCCAATAGCCTCCTCTAAGTGCTTAGCTATAACTGATAGATATACTTGGGTAGTGTTCAAGCTGGAATGTCCAAGTAAATCCTGTACTACCCTTATCTTCGTCCCCTTCTCTAGTAGCGTGGTAGCAAAGTAATGCCTGAAGCTGTGAGTATGGATAGGCACTGCTGCCTTGTCCGTCCACTCTCTTATATCTTCAGCCCCAGACTCCATGGATTGAGACCAAATACCCTATCATCAGCCTTCTTGTCAGAACACAGAATCTGTAAGTCGAGTTTGAGTTTACTGCCCATCGGAATGGCTCGGTCTTTGGAACCCTTACCGGCTACGACAACCAGCCTATTAGATGCAAAGCTGATATGACTCACCAGAAGATTTGCCAGTTCAGACCTTCTCATCCCAGTCTTGATTGCAGTCTCAACCAGCACCAATTCCCTGAATGCAGATGACTTGTGGGTTTTATGGTTTCCTTCAGCCTATCGATGTCCTGATTTTTGACTCGTTGAGGTAAAAGATGGGGCGTTTGATGGAAAGATCGAAGTCATACCCCACGTACTTAATAAAGCTCTTCATATAACCAGCATGCTTAGGTTTGCTGTTCTGACTGAGATGAGTATATTTCGATAGTTAAGCGAGAGCCTATTGGGGGGGAGGGATTAGAGTGAGTGTTCACAAAACCATTAAGAAAGGCTCGATTCCCCTCTATGTAGGTATCTGACAGGTTTCGGACGGAGACCAAGACAGATAATCGTCTAATTTCTTATGGCGCCAGACACAGTCAGTTGACGCCAATATCCCCTATATTTAGACTTAGCACTTAGATCTCTGGATTTGCACACATTCAGGCCTGGACAATGTATGGTCACCTGAGAAACACTATGTTTAAAGCCTCAGGCACCCTGTCTATGCGAATTAGAATCCACCGCATGAGATATTTGAAACGGAAAAGGCCACAGCAGACCAGTTAAAGGCCATTGAGATGCTGCTAGACCCTGGCTTCGGCCATTCTACATAGCAGCTAGACATAGCCCACAGTGTCTCCGATAGGTCGTTTGAGCATTTACCTGATGAGGCGCTAGGGTTGCTGGTGGAGAACGCTAGGCAGCTTCTTAGGGAAGGCAGTGGTGTTGTGATTGATGAGGAAGTGCAGTTAGTTAGCGATTAGCTCTATGTCAATGAAATCTATTTTTAGCTTCCCTAACCCAGTAAACGAAGTTGCAGCAAGGTCAGTCGCCGGCATGGTGTTAGCCTTGGCATTGGTTACAATCTTTACCGGTGAACCTTGGTTGTTGCTCTTTCTCGTATATGGCTTTGTAGCAAGAGTGCTTACTGGTCCGACCCTGAGTCCTATCGGTCTCATAGCTACACGGCTAGTGGTACCAGTTCTCGGTATCCCTGAGAAGCCAGTCCCTGGTCCTCCTAAGAGATTCGCTCAATTTGTGGGATTAATCGTTTCCATTGTCGGTTCAGTTTTGTTCATATGGGTCAGCCCGGTGGCAGGTAAGAGCGTCATTGGTCTATTAGCAGCCTTTGCCGCATTAGAAAGTGGGCTGGGGTTCTGTGCTGGATGCTTCGTGTTTCGCTACCTGATGCAATGGGGTTTGATTCCCGAATCTATCTGCCTGGAATGTCGTATCGACTAGTTCGTTGTGCCGACATTTTGCCGACCAAATCCCCGTCACAGGGTGGGACTGGAAGGTATCCACAAGGAAATAGACCGGTCGGTTTAGCTATAAAACGGGACCATTTGGGATGCGCTGTGACAGGGTAAATTGGTCTGCGTCGAACTCTAAAACTGGTGGGCGGCGACCCTATGTCAGTTCGACTCTCACCTTCGGCAACACTGAACTCAGTCTGGAACTGTGGACGGTGATTTCTGGAATATCAGGGTTCGACGATTAGTCTGGACTATCGTATAGTCTCTCAATCATATTCTAAATTTGGAGGACACCTGAAATGCGAATGTTGCTTAAAGCATCAATACCTGTGGAAGCAGGCAATGCGGCCGCCAAGAGTGGCACGCTGGGAAATAACATAGAATCTATCTTGGCCGAACAAAAGCCTGAAGCTGCCTACTTCACCTTGGACAATGGGATGCGTACGGGATTCATATTCCTTGACATCCAAGACGCATCGCAGATTCCAGCAATTCTAGAACCCTGGTTTCTTGCCTTTAACGCTAGCGTCGAGTTAACCCCAGTTATGAACGGAGAAGACCTTGGAAAGGCTGGCCCGAGCATTGGGGCCGCCGTTGAAAAATACGGTTAACTGGGTGGTGCCTAAAAGGGCGTCCATCTTGGCTGCGGCCTCGTGATAAAGGATCGACTTCCTTCTTGCGGCCGTTCATAACCCGTATCAGCTTCGGGAACGTACCTCAAAGTTGTGTCATCGCGGGACTCGCAGACGACAGTATGGTTCTACTTTCGCTGAGGGTCTATACCCCTTCGCCACGTGTGGCCTTCAAGGACGTCGTTTAAAATAATATGTGCGAGTGATTGAGTTTCCGTTACAATTGTTCCAGTGGCCGCATAAGATAGGTGTAAATAGCTTGATGGCCGGCAACCACCCTGGTACATCCAGCCTCGACAGAAAACCTAATCGAATGACGATATTTCACATGGCCAATTCACGTGCTCCCGCGTACAATGGTACTTCCGATTGTCATCTAGTCATTAGGTGACCGAGAACAAAAAGAGACTTTGACAGAAAGGGGCTTGCCCTGGACGGATACAACCGCTGTTATGACGGAGTCTTTCTTAGCACTGACTTACCGGGCATGTACCGAAATCGTTGAATTAACCGGAGATTCAAGTGTGCTCTGTTCGGTGTGCGAAGAAGAGAATCTTCCAGGACGGACGCGATGCGGAAGCTGTCTAAGTCCTCTGCAATCGATCAGTGGATTCTCAGAGGCTGAAAGGCAAGAACTAGCAGCCCGAATAGTGCAGTCCAAGAGAAAACGAAAACGCATAAAGATCGTCTCTACGATATTCGCACTGCTGCTCATCGCTATCCTGGTTACCTACAATTCTCTGAACATTCGACTGTTTAAGTCAGAGGCCTCGTCAGATGTAAATTCGATTTATGGCCCTGGGGACTCTGCCATGTTCCAAAGGGATTTTGGGCGTACGGGCTACGTGGCAGTCGCAGGCTGGACCCCCCGTTTGGAGGCGCAATGGACGTTCGAGACCGACGCACCATTTCTTTCATCCCCGGCGGTTGTGGGCAAGATGCTTTACGCAAGCACTGGCGATTCCCGAATCGTCGCCCTTAACGCCGACTCCGGCGACCTGCTATGGCAAAAGCACACGACTGGACCAATCGATTCCTCTCCAACGGTTGCCGGCGATCTAGTATACGTCGGCTTGCGCGATAGACGAATCCTCGCTCTCGACCGCAACACTGGCGTGTCTGTGTGGGAATTCGAAGCTGGAGGATGGGTGTCCTCGTCCTCCGTGGTTAAGGACGGTTTCATATATTTCGGGTCAGGCGACGGCAATATATACGCCTTGGATGCGAATTCCGCCGAAGTTATGTGGACCTACCAGACTGATGACGGAATCGCATCGTCGATCAGCATAGATGACGATATTCTCACCGTCGGCTCTCGCGACCGCCACATCTATGTATTGGACTTGAAAACAGGTAGGCACCGGGCTATCTTTCAAACGCCCTCCAGAGTGGAAAACGCTCCTGTAATTGCGAACGGCGACGTGTACGTGTCCACTTCATCAGGCACGGTACGCGCGTTTGAAGTAACTGCCAGAGAACTACCCTTTGAAAAGGCGGTACGCAGGATATGGGCTCAGCTCTGGGTCTGGCAAATGGCGCCTACTCCACCGTTCCCAAACTCCCACCGGTGGATAAGCTCTTATGAAGGCATGATCCTGGGGAACATGGCGATAGGCGACGGCAGACTGTATCTACCGCACTCCGAAGGCATCTTGAATGCGGTAGATACGGAGACTGGTAAGAGCCTCTGGAAGTTTGATACCGGGCACGACAAGCTCCGTTCAACGCCTTTGATTGTGGGGGACACGGTACTCATAGGTGCATCCAATGGCATACTGTACGGTTTGGATTCAGATACTGGCTATGAGAAGTGGCGATTCCCTACTGGCGGCGAAATCCGCACCGCGCCGGTTTTCGCCAACGATACTCTATACCTGGCCTCCGGCGACGGTATACTTTACGCCATCAAGTAAGTCACGTCCTTCAACCGGGATACGAGGGATTGTGCCTTCCCAATCCCGATCAGGGTATTTCCGGCGACAACGTTGGGAGGGCGGCCCTTCACCGCGGTCGCGTAAGACTAAAAATACTAACGTGATATATGGACGCATGACCTATGAACCTGCAAATATGTGCCATGGCGACCGCAGTTTACTCGACCCCGTAGTCAACTAATGCTTGGCGACATAAACAGGCTGCGCCACCCTTGACGAAAATCTCATCGCCTCAACTTAACCTCATTAATACCCAGATTGATCATCTGAAGTCCTGATTAGGCGTCATTGTTGACTCTTGAGAAAGCAGCCTATAGGATGGCGCCAAAGTTAGCTTTCCTCTTTTTTCGCGTGCGGCATTCTTTAAAGGGGATTCACAGCAGGGAAGGAATAATTATGATAGCTCGAAGAATATTTACTCTGTCGATTGGCATGATCGCCATATTGGCATTGGTTGCTTGTAGCAGCGCTCCGGCTGCTGAGCCGCAGATTGTGGAGGTAATCAAAGAGGTACCTGTAGTGAGGGAAGTTGAGGTAATAAAGGAAGTAATTAAAGAGATTGAGGTCGTGCAGCTCGTGCCAGGCCCTGCAGGCCCGGTGTCAGAGTATTTTCGTAGCCCTACAAACGCTAAATCCGGTGGAACGTTCAAATGGGGTGGACGCGCAAAGCCATCTATGTACGACTTCCATCAGTCTCCAACACATAACAACCTTACTGCACAGCAGCCAATGTATAATGGAGTCCTCCAGTATGATCCACGAGACGGTGGTCTCACGATAGCCCCCGACCTAGCAACATCGTGGGACATTTCATCGGACCTCACGGAATATACATTCAATCTGCGACAGGGTATTGAATGGCATGACGGCCCGCAGTTCGAATGTGGTGGCGGGGATTTCACAGCACGGGACGTAGTTGCGACTTACGAAAGAATCATCGATCCTCCTCTAGGCATGGTTAGCATGCGGAAGGAGCTAATGGTCGATGGCGCGGATCTCGTTAAGATCGAAGCCGTGGATGATCACACCGTCAAATTCATTCTCGGCAGCCCCCGCACGACCCTTGTTCCGGCTCTGGCCAGCGGGTGGAACATGATTGCCTCCAAGAAATACCTGGACTGCGTTAACAACAGCATGCGGGACTCAGCGTTCATACCTGGTACGGGTCCGTTTATTATCACCGAGCACGTTCCTGGCGAAAGCTGGAATATGGTTAAGAATGAGGACTACTTCATCAGTGAATTGCCTTACTTCGATGCCCTGGAACTTGCGGCACTGGCAACGGCGCAGTCCCGCGCTGCGGCGATTTACGGAGGTGTCATCGACGCGACGATGCAGATCACAAAAGACGATATGGAGCGCGCATGGAACGATCCGGACAAGTATCACGCCCAGATCGGCAACTTCTTCAATGGCAACATAACAGCGTTTAATTCCAACCAGGCGCCGTTTGACGATGTGCGTGTGCGTAAGGCTATCAACCTTGCTGTGGACAAGTTGACTCTGCACAAGATGACGTCCAAGACGGGTTACAACGAAGCAGAACCAGGAGGATGGTTCCTGCCGGACTGGCAAACAGGCGGGTCTCCTTATTCCCGGACAGGGGCTGAGCTTGCAACGGTCCCCGGCTTCCGGTCTCCGACCGCGGAAGACCTAACAATGGCAAAGCAATTGTTGGCGGATGCAGGTTATCCCGACGGTCAAGGACTTGAAATTTCCTTCCTACAGAGGGGAAACCAGCCAAATGCTACCGTAGCTGCCATTCAAGACATGATCAGGAAGAATCTAGGGGTCGATATGAAGATAGAGCTCACCGACGAAGGTGGCTACTATGACAGGGTCCAGAACAAGGACTTTGATCTCACGGGTACATATACGGCCGCTGAAATCATCGATCCGGCTCCCTGGTTCGCCAGATTTTTGGCCCCGGGAGGGTCGTACAACCTTGGTGGCTGGGAACACCCCGAGACCAACGCGTTATTGGTGAAGATAAATGAAGAGCAGGACGTTGAAAAGCGTGTTGAATACGTCAAAGAGATGCAGGTTTTGTTGGACGAATTAGTACCCTTTATGATGTACAACTACGTCGGAGGATACGATATTTATCGGACCTATCTGGGTGGACCTGGCATGACAGATATGTACTTCGGCGGTTACAATTCGATGCACCGACGCTGGACACATATCTGGTTTGATAGGGACCGAGATTAAATAAACTGTGGGGGGCCGTCTGGGGCGGCCCCCTTTTGCTAAGTATCTAAGTATCGAAATCATTGATTCAATCTTCAACCCTGCGCAGGCCTGATTAGAATAACTATGGCTAAGTACATATTCCGTCGGCTTCTCATGACAGTCCCGACCATCATAATTATAACGGTAATTATCTTCGTGGTTCTTAGGATAATTCCGGGCAATATAGTTGCGACCATGTTCGGTGGTACTGGCGGTGGAGAGGGTATGCAGATGGTCGACCCGGCAGCCATTGAGAAGCTCATGTCGGACCTGAAGCTGGACCAGCCACTGTATGTGCAGTACAGCCACTGGATAAAAGGACTCCTTACCGGCGACATGGGAAACTCCTTTTTCAGGGGCCAAAAGGTCTCGGAGATCATCTTTCGTCAAGGTCCCGTGACCTTGCAGATAGCAATTATGGCCATAGCCTTATCGTGGATAATAGGCCTGCCCGTAGGGATATTGAGCGCGTCTAAACAGGACTCGTTCGCCGACTATGCCAGTAGAATTTTTGTCGTCTTGTTTTTGGCGATACCGTCTTTTTGGTTGGCCAGCCTTATAGTTCTTGCGACGGTGTCGATATTTGAGTGGTACCCTCCCCTGTTCTACGTTCACATCTGGGACAACCCGATAGGCAATCTTTCGAAAACCATCGCGCCGGCCATAGTACTCGGACTGGGAATGGCGGCAATGATCGCTAGGATGTCTCGTTCCACAATTCTAGAGGTGTTGCGGGAGGACTACATTAGAACTGCGATGGCCAAAGGATTGAGCAGCAGACTAATTATGTGGCGCCACGTAATAAAGAATGCACTACTTCCCGTAATCACCATTTCCGGCATAATGATGGGCTTTACCCTCGGCGGTTCAGTGGCTGTAGAGTTGGCTTTCAGCATCAACGGGCTCGGACTAACGATGCTGACTGCAATTGTGGACAAAGACTTCAACGTCGTTCAAAACCTAGTCCTGATATATGCAGTCGCATTCGTTTTCATAAATCTCTTGATAGATCTGTCTTACGCCTGGGCCGATCCCAGAATTCATTACCAATAGTCAGGCATTAGCAAAAATAGTGCGAACGACGATATAGATTGAGATTAGATTAATAATGCAGACAACTTCAGCATTAAATCCGAGGACCGTCGCAAAATGGAGCATAGCTCCATTCAAGGTATATTTGCGATTTCAGCGGCGCAGACCGCTAGGCGGCATTATGGCCGTTGTGACGCTTCTGATCATCCTGATGGCCGTTTTCGCTGATGTTATTGCGCCTCATGATCCTCTTGACACAAGCCCGCTAATGGCTAGGGAGCCTCCCGACTCCCGCTACTGGATGGGTTATGACGAAGTAGGACGGGATATATTCAGCCGGATCATATTCGGTTCGAGAATATCCCTGATCGTCGGAATATCATCGGTACTCTTTGGTACAACTCTGGGTTCTATCTGGGGCTTAGCGAGTGGATTTTTAGGGGGGAAGGTAGACCTAGTCACTCAGCGTGCCGTGGAGATATGGATGAGCTTCCCCAGTCTAGTTCTGGCTATGTCCCTACTAGTGGTTATGGGTGCGGGCCTAAACACAGTCATAATTGCAGTGGCATTTACCCGGGTGCCCTACGGAGTCCGCGTGATTAGATCTGTTTCCATCATTGTCAAAGAGTTCATGTATATTGACGCAGCACGCTCCATAGGGGCATCACAGTTGCGGATAATGGCTAGACATATACTTCCGAACTGCCTCGCCCCATTCATAATCCTGGTGACCGCGCATGTTGGAACGGCAATTATCATTGAGGCTTCACTGGGATTTCTGGGAATTGGTATACCGCCTCCCGCTGCATCCTGGGGTAGCATGCTAGGAACGGCCACCAACCAGTCCATTAGCCCCGATTGGTGGCGAGTTGTATATCCTGGAATGGCAATCGTCATTACGGTTCTCAGCTTCAACATATTCGGGGATGCCATACGGGACGTTCTTGATCCGCGATTGCGTGGCGCAGACTAGTAGAAACCCGCCGTCTCGATATCGTAGCGGGGATGATTCCGAGCTTGGGCGTCCATGACCCGGGTCTTTAGGATCCCGGGTCTTCCCGCCATTTCAAGGCATAAATGGGGGTCCGAGCGGTGGGCCGATACTGACCCTTGGTGGTGATGAAATTGATGCCTTTGTTGTGCCATTGGCAGTCCGGCCGGGTACCATCTTGGAATCAGGGGACACTTTCTCCTTCTCGGCACAGTTGGCTCCCACACTGCCGGGAAGGGTCGATGTTACGATCTCGGCCCTGACGGCATCGCCTATGACTTCTCGGGCCGGGCTAACGCCATAGGCTATTACTACGAACCCACCCATGACTTCTCGGTCGCAACTCCAGGCCTGTACCACGTATCCGTGACCGCGACCTTCGATTCCTCAACCTCGGCTGGGCCAATGAGTGAGCCTTTCCCCACCGGAACCGTTCTTGGTGCTGTTGAAGGCGGTTTCGACGTATATGTGGTGCCGCGGAACAGTCCACCCCTGAAGACAGCACACACCCAATGGAGTGTCGTGGTTGGCGATGACAATTGGCTTCGCTTTTACGAGGCTAATTCCGATGTGCAAGACGTGACTATTCTGGTAGGTTCACCAGAGGAACAACAAAGAGAGGTGCATTTCACAATCGGTATGTCCGGTCACCTACTGGATAGCGGGACCGTCTATATGATCGATGGCTGGGCCAAGGGTTGTATATAAACCACTCGCTCTCAAAAAGTTATTCCCCAATATTGACATAAGCGGTCGATTAAGTGATGCTTCGGGGTTGGCCGACACGGTATGGATTAATGTGTTCTATGAGACCGATAGCGGGGGCTTCTACGCTCGCCAGTTCACACAACAGGGGCCAGACCTACTGACCCCTCTCCTAGAAGGGGAACGGCGCTAAGCCTTAATAGCACCATCGCTATCCCCAGCTACCACCGCTACCACCTCCTGACACGCCTCCCCCCAATGTCTGGCATAGCTAGCTATGCACCTATGTTGCCAGTGCCAAGGCATACGCCCTAGGCTATACTGCCCCTTGAGCCAGGCTTATGCGGCAAGCAGGGGGCTAACGACTAGGAGTCCCACGGGGGGTTAGGGGGCAAAGGGGGGTATAGAGATATATGCTGCCCTACCCCACAATGATGTATTGAAAGAGCTTAGACAGGAAACGACATTACCTTCAGGGGAGAAAAGAGAATATGGGGGTTACGGTAACTGATAAGAGTAGTCTGTGTTTTTCCTGTCATTACAGGAACCACATTATTTCAGGAAAAGGTGCATCCTTTCTCCAATGCCAGAAACATTTTGAAAACCCGAGGTATCCTAAATATCCCGTTCTTCCCGTTTTTGCCTGTCCAGGATATAAAGTCTCGGTATAGCGGTGCATTACCCATGGCCATCAAATCCATACCGCTTGAACCCTTCCTAACAGAACCTTATTCTGATATCCCTTAGGGTCTAGCCCCTACCTAACAACAGCCTTATAAACCTTAATTACATCCTCATTAATAATTAAGAAAGGATGAACTATGGATTTTCAGCCAATAGCGAATGTCGTTTTGATAGCTCCAGAAATACCCCAGAATACTGGCAATGTAATTCGTCTCTGTGCTAACGTCGGGGCCCGTTTGCATTTGGTGGAGCCATTAGGATTTCAGTTGGAGAACGCTAAGTTGCGCAGAGCTTCTTTAGATTACAGTGACCTTACAGATATACTCGTGCACAACTCGATAGATGAATTTTTCCAAACGATATCCATTGGTAGCGTCTACGGAGCCACAATACCTGGAACTGTTCTGTATACCTCTCCTCGATACCAACTTGGGGACACCATTATTTTTGGTTCAGAAAGTGTAGGATTGCCTGCTAGTCTGATGGACAAATTAAACTTTGAAAACCGAGTGCACATACCTATGATGCCTGCCAATCGTAGCCTAAACATTTCTAACGCCGCCGCGATTATTGTGTACGAGATGTGGAGGCAGATTGATTTTTCTGGTGCATCTGCCTTGGCACATGAAAACCAATCTTATTTCTCATAACAAAAGCCTACATCCTCAGATTAATGATGTCGAATCAGGGTGTTCCAGTAAATCTAATTGCCTGTAGGTCTAACGTAAATTATCTACCAAAAGGGCAAAGGGATGCAGCAAGCTTCAGCGACGGTAGGGGAATTATAAAATAATTATATTCCCTTTTAATGTCCGTTGTACTTAGTTTGTCAACCAACGTAATCCAGATGGGACTTAACGGCTAGCTAAGGAAGTTGAGAAACATATATCTATTGGCAATATTCCTACCGCGGGTTGCAATGCTTCTTTGTGGGAAATCGATTCAGGCAGTGTTAAATTTGTTCCTCATGTTTGCTCTTTGGGTTCCCGGTGTTGTCCATGCTTTTATGATCGTTAGTGCTCGGAACACCGACAAACGTAACAACAGATTGATACCTTTAAGCAAAACGGTGAAGACTAGTGATCGAAGTTGCACTGAAGCCACAACTCACGTGGAATAGACCTTCCTTAGGCTATACTGCCCCCAGAGACAGGGTCATGCGGGCTAGCGAGCCTACCTGCTAGGAGTCCCATGGGGATTAGGTACCAGTGAGGGGGTATGGGGGTGGGTATAAAGATATATCCCTCCCCCAACCTAACAATGGCCTTATAAGCCTTAATAGCGTCCTCGCTATTCGTATAGTAATCCGACAGCTTCCTCTAATACGTGATTAGCTCTAACCGAAAGATACACTTGTGGGGTTTAGGCTTTAGTACCCAGTAACTCGTGTACTATTCAGATGTTGCCCCATCCTTAAAAGTAGCGACGGGGCAACATAGTGTCTGATTAATACCACTTTGAATCGTAAATATTGCGAATTGGCGGAGCTGTCACTAGAGGTGCGAGATCCCCCAGTATGGTATTTACACGTGGGGTTGCATTCTGCGCACTTTCGTTATTTTCGTAAACAGCTATAACAGTAATTTCGTTTTCATCTGAGGACATATATCCCCAATGCAAAAGCCCCTCAATGGACGAAATATCCTTGACGTGCTGTGAAATGAATTCATCAACGTCATTTCTCTTATCAGGTTTGATTTGTACTACTGTCCGCGAAATTGCAGTCAACGTAAAACCTCTCTGTTCTTTTGAAAACTGACTAATATAGGTCAGCAATTGTGACATTTGTTAGGTATGAATAATTTAAGCGATATAGCCAAATAGGTAGGAATCCTATAAGGGATTTAGGTGCAACAGCGGCATAGAAATACCCCCCGCTTACCTCGCAATAACCTATAGTCCTAATAACATCTTCGCTATTCACCTATCAGCTCAGTAGCCTCTTTTGAGTACGTGATTATTGCGTGCTAATTACGTACCAACTCAATAAAGTAGTGTCATCCATTCAGGGCCATTGCCATTTTTTGTGAATCATCAAACAGATGGAATTCT
>Ga0115002_10000873_pt1 | contig 42703 bp, 36 predicted proteins | sample ArcticOcean_MG_C_8_FD_89576 | JGI IMG/M metagenome (GOLD analysis project Ga0115002, IMG submission 89576) | Marine microbial communities from western Arctic Ocean - ArcticOcean_MG_CB11_86 | ecosystem: Environmental > Aquatic > Marine > Oceanic | place: Arctic Ocean: Canada Basin | collected... | reverse complement strand
TCGGTGTTAACTCCTAAATTAATAACATTTCCTTTATTTAATAGTGAGGGAGGGTTTTCACATAATTCTTTTTCAATTCTTAAGACAAGATCCGTGCAAGTAGTTAGTTGATCCCCCAACAAATTTAAAGATTTTAAGCTAGATTTTAGGCATGCATCTTTAATTGGAAGAATAGAAACTAAAGAATCTTTTAGCTTTTCTACTTCTTTTGGATTAATCCTTTTTGTAGATGCTTTAGAAACTAATCTCTCTAAATCTCCAATCTGATGAATATTATCTTTCAGAATATTATTAATATCAATATTCTCCTTCAAATAGCTAACAATATCTAACCTCTCATTAACCTCATCTATGTTTTTGAGTGGGAGGGCTAACCATCTCATAAGTAATCTAGAGCCCATAGATGTTTCAGTTGAATCAATAATATCAAACATCGTTTTAGCATCCTTATTTGGAGAATAAAAAAGCTCTAAATTGCGCATAGTAAACTTATCCATCCATAAATACTTTTCTTCATGAATTCTGGAAATTGATAAAATATGAGACGTTTGATTATGTTTTGTTTCTTTTAAATAATGAAGAATAATCCCTGCACTTATTACAGCTTCTGGCAAATCACTAATTCCAAAGCCTTTAAGTGACTTTGTTTCAAATTGATTAATTAATAATTCATTCGCATAATCTAATTTATATGGCCAATCATCAATAGAAAAGGTGAAGTAATCTGAACCAAAATCATGTTCAAATTTCTTGTCTAGACTTTTTTGAGATAAAATCTCTGAAGGATTAAAAGACTGAATGAGCTTATTAATATAATCAACACTTCCCTGAGACACTAGAAACTCACCAGTAGAGATGTCTAAAAACGAGACTCCAATCGAGTCTTTACCATAATAGATAGAAGATAAAAAATTATTTTTCTTGGTTTCTAATGTTAAATGATTATATGACACCCCAGGTGTCACTAATTCTGTAACCCCCCTTTTAACTATTTTTTTTGTTAGCTTAGGGTCTTCAAGTTGATCACAAATAGCAACTCTATGCCCTGCTCTTACTAATTTTGGTAAATAATTATCAATTGAGTGATGTGGGAAGCCAGCAAGTTCAATTTTAGAAGATCCATTTGCACGACTTGTTAAAATAATTCCTAGTATTTTAGAAGCTTTTATTGCATCTTGACCAAATGTTTCATAAAAATCGCCAACACGAAAAAGAAGTAAGGCATCTGGATACTTTACTTTAATATCATTGTACTGCCTCATTAAGGGAGTAACTTTAGTTTCTTTTTTTTTATCTAAACTCAAAAATTTATTAATTAATTTAGCAACAAATATAATAGATGAGAAAGTTAAAAAACAATGAATTAAAAAGAATCACAATAGAAGAATTTAAAATAGCTAAAAAAAAACCTATTGTTATCATTTTAGATAATGTGCGAAGCTCTCACAATGTTGGCTCAATTTTTAGAACATCAGATGCTTTTCTTATTAAAAAAATCATTCTTTGTGGGATAACACCTACCCCGCCAAGTAATGACATTAGAAAATCTGCGCTAGGATCAACAGATTCAGTTGATTGGGAATACCAACAAGACACTAATGATGCAATTGATCAACTAAAAAAAGATGGTCACTATATTGTTGGAGTTGAACAGGTAGAAAAAGCAACTAATATTAGAGATTTTCAAAACAACAAACCTCTTGTGCTTATTTTTGGTCATGAAGTCAATGGTGTTGCACAAGAAACAATAAATAAATGTGATGAAATTATTGAGATTCCTCAATTTGGAACAAAACATTCTCTAAATATTTCTGTAAGTGCCGGAATAGTTATATGGAAAATATCTGATATTTTTTAAAATTATTTATCTAATCAAATAATATCTTATTTTAATTATATTTTAAGAATAAAAAAAATAAGAAACTATAAAGAATATCACAATTTAATTTTCTTATTTTTGCCTTTATAACAAAAAAATCTAAAATGAGAATCTCAAAAATTATAAGTTCAATCATAATAATATCTTTCCTCTCTTCATGTGGCCTTTCTAATATGTCAAGTAAGTTTGAGACTGTTTCTATCAATGTTACACCACCAACATTACAAGTACATGCAGGACAAATTGGAGTTACAATTGATGCTAGTTTTCCAGAAAAATACTTTGCAAAAGCTTCAACTATAGAATTTACACCAGTACTAATTAATGAAAATGGCGAACATAAATTTAAATCAATTACTATTCAAGGTGAAGAAGCCTCTGGAGGAGAGGCTACTATCTTTTACACAACTGGAGGAAGGTTTTCATACCAAGATAATATTGAGTATAAAGAAAGCATGCTAAATTCAGAACTTGAATTAAGAGCTGTGGGTAAAGCAAAAGACAAAGAATTAGTTTTTGATTCTCGTAGGATTGCAAAAGGAGTTTTAGCTACTTCAACGAGAGTTCAAAATACTGAAGATCTCGCTTTTGCTCAAAGCAACTATGAAAAAGAAACCATACTAGAAGAGTCAGCAATCATTTATTTCTTAGTTAACCAGAGTAATATTAGAGCTACTGAAAAAAGTAATGATGATATTAAAAGGCTAGAAGAATTTGCTAAGAAAGGTAATAAAACACATTCTATTGAGGTAAAATCATTTGCCTCTCCAGAGGGGTCTGTTGATCTAAATGATAATGTTTCGGACAAAAGAGCAGCAAGCACGTTAAACTACGCTAAAAAGATTTTAAGAAAAGTAAAGCTCGATGGAGCAAACAATACTGAACTATATTCAGAAAAATCTGAAGGAGAAGATTGGGAAGGATTCAACAACCTAATGAGAAACTCAGAGATAAAAGACAGAAGAAGAATAACTAAAATAGTAAATTCTGTTGAAGATTTAGAAAAAAGAGAACAAGCAATAAGAGATATGGCTGAAATTTATGATGCTATTGAAAAAGATGTTCTTCCACGACTAAGGAAAGCTCAGATTACAGTAAAATCATTTGAGCCAAAAAAAACGGATTCTGAAATATCAGAGCTAGCTAGCACCAACCCCTCTGAATTAGATGTTAAAGAATTATTATACTCTGCATCACTAACAAAGAATATTGAGAATAAGATTTCTATTTATAGTACAGCGAGTGAACTTCATAGTGATTGGAGAGGCTACAATAATATTGCATGTCTTTTACTAGAGTCTGATAATATCAAAGAAGCTGAAAAGAATCTATTAAAAGCAGAAAAATTAGATAAAAATCAAGTAAGTATCTCAAATAACAAGGCAGTTATTGCTGCATGGAGAGGAAATTTACTACAAGCAAAAAAGTTATATAACAAATCCGCAACACCAAAAAATAAAGCATTATTAGACCTTAGAATGGCAAATTATAAGAAAGCAAGCCGCTTCTTTAAAAACAAAAACACACATAATGCAGCCTTGGCTAAAATATTAAATGGTCAAAATAGTAACTGTAATGAAAGCACAGCAGCATGTGATTATCTGAACGCCATCTCTTATGCAAGATCAGCTAATGAAAGTATGTTTCTAAAATCTTTAAAAAATGCTATCAGTAAAAATAAAAGCTACAAGGTTGAAGCGCAGAAAGATTTAGAATTTATTAATTACAGAGATAATGAGAAATTTAAAAATCTAATTAGCAACTAAACCTTCAATACATCTACATTATAATATGATGTAGGCCGATATTATAATCTTTATTCATTAAAGCCTTTATATTATTGTAAACATCATGATTTTCTATAAAATCTACATTTGAAACATCTAAAATTAAAGCCGGGAATTTTCTTTGCTTTTTCAAATAATCAAAATAACTATTTTCAATAGATTTTAAATAGATGTCTTTTATATCTAACTCAAACTCCCTGCCTCGTTTTTTTATATTTTTCTGAAGCCTCTCAATATTTGCGTGTAAATAAATTAAGAGGCTAGGCTGTGGTAATGAAGAGAGCATTATATCAAATAGTCTATTAAATAATAAAAGCTCATCACTTTTAAGATTTGTTTTTGCAAAGATTTTAGACTTCATAAAAAAATAATCTGAAACCTTAGTTGATAAAAACAAATTATCAACCCACTTAGTTTTAAGTTGATGATAACGTTCAGACATAAAAAATAGTTCTAACGAAAGGCCGTATTTTTGTGGGTCTTTATAAAACTTTGGTAAGAACGGGTTTTCTGAAAATGACTCTAATATTAATTCCGAATTAAAATCCTTAGATAATTTCCTAGATAATGATGTTTTTCCTGAACCAATATTACCTTCAACAGTTATAAATTTATGCTTCATAAATATCAACTTTTTCCACATCAATACATTCATCAAGCAACTTAGCAATAGTCTTATTAAGTTTAGGGTGGTTTAATTCTTCTGCAATTTCATATAGTGGTAGCAAAACGAATTTTCTTTTTGACAAATACTTGTGAGGAATGCATAAATCTATAGTCTCTATAATTTCATCATTATAAAAAAGAATATCAATGTCAATTACTCTTTCTCCCCATTTTTCTAACCTTACTCTACCAATTTCTTTCTCAATAGCCAGAATAGACTTAAGTAGTTCGTGGGGGTTCTGATTTGTAACTAGTAAAATAACTTGATTTAGAAAAAATGCTTGACTATCTACCCCCCAAGGTGAGCTTTCATATATTTTAGAGTGTTTTTTAATTACCCCTAACTCTCTAGAAATAAAATTGTTTGCAATTTCTAAAAACTGCATTCTATCTCCCAAATTACTTCCTAATTGCAAATAAACTTGATTCATAAAATTACACACTAAATATGGTTTAAAAGTAATTAAATTATAAATTTTAGAATTATATTTGTCCAATATTTATTAAAGAAACTAAAGCATGAAAAAATTTATTAAAAACATATTCTCAACCTTAATAGGAATCCTTTTATCATTTTTCATGATAGTAGTAGTGTTTATTGGTATTATATCACTAGCATCTGGCCTGGGAAGTGATAAGAAATCCATAAAAGCAAATTCAATTCTAAAAATTGATTTATCAAATGAGGTTGTAGAAAGAGCATCCTCAAACCCTCTAACAGGCCTAAGTTTAACAAATCTAGAACCAAAAAAACAAATTGAATTAAAAGAAATTTTAGATAATATTGAGAAAGCTAAAAAAGACGTAAATATTATTGCAATATATATATACAGCCCTATTGTAAATGCTGGATTATCTAAAACTGAAGAAATTAGAAATAAGCTGCTTGAATTTAAAAAAACGGGTAAGCCTATCATTTCGTATAATGAAGTGTATTCAACTAAAAGCTACTATCTAGCCTCTGTTTCAAATAAAATCTTCTTAAACCCTCTAGGGGTAGTTGATCACAAAGGATCATCAGCAACTATATTCTTTTTAAAAGGATTATTGGAAAAGCTTAATATAGATCTGCAAATTTTTCGACATGGAAAATTTAAAAGTGCTGTAGAAACTTTTACTCTTAATAAAATGAGTAATGAAAATAGAATACAACTTCAACTTATGCTAAATAGCTTTAGTGACAATATAATGGATAGTATAGCCAATCAAAGAAACTTATCTCTAGAAAAAGTACAAAAAGATGCAGATCAACTAACTCTAAACTCATCACAAAACTGCTTGGAAGAGGGTTATGTAGATGGATTAATATATGAGGATCAGGTTGAAGATAGCCTAAAGTCACTATCTCCAGATAACAAATTAAACCTTGTATCGTTAAATCATTATTCTTCAGTACAAGGTGAAGAAAAAGATATAAGCAGAAATAAAATTGCAATTATATATGCTAATGGAGAAATAAAATCTGGAAAAGGAGATGTGTCTACTATTGGATCAAAAACAACATCAGCTGCTATAAAAAAAGCAAGAAAAGACAAAAATGTTAAAGCAATTATTTTAAGAGTGAATTCTCCTGGAGGAAGTGCCCTCGCCTCTGATGTTATATGGCGAGAAACTACACTAGCCAAAGAAGAAAAACCACTAGTTGTTTCAATGGGAGATTATGCTGCATCTGGGGGGTATTATATAGCTTGTGCAGCCGATAAGATTGTTGCAAACCCAACAACATTAACTGGCTCTATTGGAGTATTTGGCATGATACCAAATATGAAAGAATTTTACAGAACTAATTTTGGGATAACGGTTGATACTGTTAACACACACAAATATTCTGACATGGGTATATCTAGAAAAATGACAAATTTTGAAAGAAATAAAATTCAAGAAACTATTGAAGATATCTATAGCGAATTTATTACAAAAGTTGGTCAAGGTAGAGGCATGTCTACCAGCGCAGTAGATGATATTGGTCAAGGAAGAATTTGGTCAGGATATGATGCAAAAAAAATAGGTCTTATCGACATATATGGAGGTCTTGAAAAGGCAGTATCTATTGCTGCAGAATTAGCTGAGTTAGAAGATTTTAGAATAATATCTCTACCAAAGAAAGAAGACCCTCTAACACAAATAATTAATGATTTAAAACAAACAAAACTATCTAATTTATTATCTGAAAATTTTGATTTTATCAATTTAAAACATATTAAAACTATTAAAAACTTAATGGAATCAGATAAAATTCAGGCACGTATTCCTTATATTATAAATCTAGAATAAAGACCCTTGAGAAAGAGTTTCTTCAAAAGAAAAGTCAGCCACAAAGCCTTCATGTGCTCTAACATTAAATACTTGATTGTTATCCATTAAAAGATACTGACCTTTTATACCTTTTAACACGCCTTCAATAGAATTAGTTTTTTCAAGTTTCAAACTTTTAACTTTAAAAGGATACTCCAATACTGGATATCTAATGTCAGTTACAGTATTGTCTGGAAGAATATATTTTTTCAAATCATCAGGAACATACTGTGAAAGTTCAGATTTAATCTTTACAAGGTCAATAGCTATAGGCTCACCAGATAACATTTTTCTCCAATTTGTCTTATCAGACACATATGTTTTAATAGAAACCTCAATATCTCCAGAAAACCTTCTATTTGGAACTTCAGCTAATACTATAGCTTGACTTGCTCCTTGATCCATCCATCTAATAACGCCCTGTGTAGAACGTGTGATTCCAACTTTAATACCACTAGAATTTGCTAAATAAACATAATGTGGAGCTATTTGAAATTTTTTTTCCCATTCTAAATCTCTTTCTTCAATATTTAGATGGGCGGTACATAACTCGGGTTTAAAGATGCTTTGTGATGCAAGAGGTGAACTCCAAAAACAATTATAACAAAAGCTAGACCTATAAAACTTTTTCATCACCTTGCCGCATTGACAAAGAACCTGCCCTCTCCATTTAATCTTAATTTTTTTTCCAATCAAGTCATTCATGAGATGACTTTTATCGTTAATATTAAATGTATAATGAACAACATCATTTAAAGAAGTGTTCATCTTTTTAATTATATCTGAAAGCATATTTTTTGTAATTTTAAAAACTTAAATATATTATTTTTTTGACAAGACTACCATTTAAAAACACCATTCTTTCGAGTATCTTAAAAAAACGCATTAATCAAATCAAGCTGGTTAATAAAACACCCTTAGAAACTCAACAAAGAAACTTTGAATACCTTCTTAATAAAGGAAAGAATACCAAATTTGGTTCTGAACACTTTTTTAAAACAATAAATGGGTATACTGATTTTGTAGATAAAATTCCTGTTAGAAATTACGAAGAACTATTTCCTTATATAGAAGAAATGCGATCTGGGGGAAAAAATATTTTATGGCCAGGAGAAACAAAACTATTTGCTAAATCATCAGGTACAACAAATGCTAAAAGTAAATTCATTCCTCTTAGTAAAGATGCTCTACATAATTGCCATTATAAAGGAGGAAAGGATATGTTAGCCCTATATCTAAATAATAATAATAATAGTAAATTCTTCAATGGTAAAGGAGTAATAATAGGTGGCAGTCAAAATATAGGGGCAAAATTTATAGATGGAGATCTTTCTGCAATTCTTCTGAGTAATTTTCCATTTTGGGTAAATATGCATAGAGTACCTGATCTTAGAACAGCAATAATGAAAGATTGGAGTAAAAAACTAGCTAAAATCACTCATCAATCTATTAAACAGAATATCACAAATTTATCTGGGGTTCCTTCATGGATACTCATATTTCTTAATACTGTAATTTCAACTACAGGTGCTAATAATATTTCTGAAGTTTGGCCAAATCTAGAACTCTACATGCATGGGGGAATAAACTTTTCTCCATACAAAAATCAATTTGACAAGTTAATACCATCTGATAAAATGAATTACCTTGAAACATATACTGCATCAGAAGGCTTTTTTGCAATACAAGATCAAGCTGATAAAAAAGATATGCTTCTTATGTTAGATTATGGGATATTCTATGAATTTATTAAAAAAGAAGATTTTAATAAAAATTCATATAAGACAATAACAATAGAAAATACTAAAATTGGTATTGATTATGCAATAGTAATAACAACAAATTCTGGTTTATGGAGATATTTACTTGGTGATATTGTTGAATTTACAACTTTAGGCCCATACAGAATCAAAATAAAAGGTAGAACAAAAAGCTGTATCAATACATTTGGTGAGGAAATTATGGTAAGTAACACTGATTATGCTATAAAAATAGCGTGTCAAGAAACGAATTGTGAATTAGTTGACTATACTGTAGCACCGATATATATAAATAAAAAAGCAGGGGCTCATGAATGGTTAATAGAATTTAATAATCAACCAACTAGCATAGAAAAATTTAAAAATATATTAGACCTAAAATTAAAAGAAGTTAATTCTGATTATGAGGCGAAGAGATTTAATAACCTTATAATAAAAGAACCTAAAATAACTATTATAAAAAAAGGTGTTTTTTTAAAATGGTTAGAGAGAAAAAAGAAACTTGGGGGGCAAAATAAAATTTCAAGATTAAGTGAAGATAGAAAATTACTTGAAGAATTAAAACAACTAAATAATACAAGTTTTCAACAATAATTTATCTCATTATTTTTTTTATCTCTAATGAGAATTCTTTTTTATCTTAGTAAAAAAATAAAACATGCATATTGCAATAGCAGGAAATATTGGTTCAGGAAAAACTACATTAACTACTTTATTATCAAAACACTTTAAATGGAAAGCCCAATACGAAGATGTTGAGAACAACCCATATCTTAATGATTTTTACAAAGAAATGCAACGATGGTCATTTAACTTACAGGTCTATTTCTTAAATAGTAGATTTAGACAAATTATTGATATTAAAGAAAGCGGAGATAAATATATTCAAGACAGAACAATATATGAAGATGCATATATATTTGCTCCTAATCTTCATTCAATGGGACTTATGAGTTCAAGAGATTTTGACAACTATAAAGAAATCTTTAATCTTATGGATGGTTTTATAAAAGGACCTGATTTATTAATTTATCTAAGAGCTTCAGTGCCAAAATTAGTCGAGCAAATTCAGAAAAGAGGTAGAGATTATGAAAATAGCATAAGATTAGACTACTTAACTAGACTCAATGAAAGATATGAAGCCTGGATTGATGAATACGATAAAGGTGAACTTATTATTATAGAAGTTGATAATATAGATTTTTCAGAAAACCAAAACGAACTAGAAGAAATAATCAATAAGTTAGAAAATAAATTAAAGAAATTATCTTAACTATTTCTCGCCTTTAAACTTAATCTTCATTTCATTAAATTCAATTAGCCCTGAAATAAAAACAGGCCCATTATCGTTTAAATTATAATAAACTTGAACATTCTCTTGATTACCTGCAATATTTAGAATCCCAGATACTTGTTGTGCAAATCCTTCCATTCTAGCAACTGCAAAACTAGAGTTGCTGGCTCTAAAAGATATTATCCCTGTACAATCAGCTATAAATTGTTCACAGGCCTTACCTCCTGAACTACACACCAAGTCACTAGAAAGAGTTAGTTTCTGTAAAACATTCAAATCTGCACTCTTATTATATTCAAAATCATCAACACGTGCAAAAATTAGAATTTCTTTACTATCAATTTTATCTACCTGAATAGAAGTAATATTAGTAGGTAATTCTTTTGTAATTTTTCCTGAATCTGAATTAGCTGAAGGAGCTAATGCTATCGAAGGAGCAATTACCAATGCAACAACTGACATTAATTTTAATAGTATATTTAAAGAAGGTCCAGAAGTGTCTTTAAAAGGATCACCGACAGTATCCCCAACAACAGCAGCTTTATGAGCTTCAGTTCCTTTTCCTCCTTGTTCTTCAATCATCTTTTTTGCATTATCCCAGGCTCCTCCTGCATTAGACTGGAATATTGCCATCAAAACACCAGTAGTTGTAACCCCAGCTAATAACCCCCCCAACATTTCAGCTCCACCAGGTGAATAACCAACTAATACTGGAACTAGAATTGCTAAAAGTCCTGGCATTACCATTTCCTTAATTGAAGCTTTTGTAGATATATCTACACATTTATCATATTCTGCAACACCATCTGCAGCATCAAATATTTTTCTATCTGCATCAGAAGCTTTAGTCATGTCTGAATCATACTTTCTCATAACTTCTAAAGCGGCCTTAAGAGCAGGAATATCTCTAAATTGTCTCCTAACCTCTTCAATCATTGCCATAGCAGCTCTTCCCACAGCATTCATAGATAAAGCAGAAAAAACAAAAGGCAACATACCTCCAATTAATAAACCAGCCATTATAACAGGCTCGGAAACATCAATAGAATCAACACCTGCAGTTTCCATAAAAGCAGCAAATAATGCTAGTGCAGTTAATGCAGCAGATGCAATTGCAAATCCCTTTCCTATAGCAGCAGTTGTATTACCTACTGCATCTAATTTATCAGTTCTCTCTCTTACTTCTGCAGGTAATTCAGCCATCTCTGCTATTCCACCAGCATTATCAGAAATAGGACCATAAGCATCAACAGCTAATTGAATTCCAGTATTAGCTAACATTCCTACTGCAGCAATTGCAATACCATATAAACCAGCAAAATAGTTAGAAACAATAATAGCTGTAGCAATTAAGAGAATAGGCATCGCAGTTGACATCATTCCAACACCTAATCCAGCAATAATTGTAGTTGCTGATCCCGTTTTAGATTGCTCAACAATTGAATTAACAGGCTTAGTACCTGTACCAGTATAATATTCTGTTGCTTTTCCTACCAGTAAACCCGCAACTAAACCAGCAATAGTTGCCCAAAAAACACCCATTGATGTGTATTGCATTCCCTCGCTAACCCAAGTTGAAGGTAGCATTTCCCTAATAATAAAATAAGAGGCAACTAACATCATTGCTGCAGAACCAAATTCACCTAGATTTAAAGCTCTATGAGGAGAACCCCCATCTTTAACCTTAACAAGAAATGTTCCAAATATTGACATAATAATACCAACTGCAGCTAAAACAAGTGGTAAATAGACTGCTCCTAAACCATCAAAATTTGATTGAAATTCCGGTAACGTAGAATATACAGCACCAAGAACCATAGTAGCTATAATTGAACCTACATATGACTCAAATAAATCTGCTCCCATCCCCGCTACATCACCAACATTATCACCAACATTATCGGCAATTGTTGCTGGATTTAAAGGATGATCCTCAGGAATCCCAGCCTCAACCTTACCAACAAGATCAGCACCTACATCAGCAGCTTTTGTATAAATTCCACCACCAACACGCGCAAAAAGCGCAATAGATGATGCTCCTAAAGAAAATCCAGAAAGTACATTTAATACCATATTTAAATTATCAGGAAACATTCCTTGATAGAAGAATAATAAAGAACTTAATCCTAACACTCCAAGACCAACTACACCTAATCCCATTACTGCACCACCAGAAAAAGCTACTTCAAGGGCCTTCTCTAAAGATGTACGAGCTGCTTGTGTAGTCCTAACATTAGCCTTCGTTGCAGCTTTCATACCAATAAATCCAGCTAATGCTGAACATATAGCTCCAACAATAAAAGAGAGAGCAACTAGAGAATGAGAAGCTTCTTCATTTGATCCTTTAAAAAATAATAATATTGCTACAGCAACAACAAATACAGATAGCACCTTATATTCAGCTTTAAGAAATGACATTGCCCCATCTGCAATACTCTTAGCTATCCGAGTCATTTTCTCTTCACCTGCATCTTGTCTTGAAACCCATGCGTTTTTCCAAAAGACAAATCCTAATGCTAATATTCCAAAAAATGGTAAAAATTTTATGATAATTTCCATTGTGTTTTATTTTAAGTTTTTTTAATCGATTGCAAAAATAATATTTTTGTTTAAAGAAAACATATAATTCTATAAAATAATTTAATAGTATTAATCTAGATAATTGATTTATTTTTATTCAAAAACGCAACATATTTTAATGGATTTAATTAGTTTTGTTTACTAAATATTAAGAAACTAGAAAATGAAAATATTAGTATGTATAAGTAGTGTTCCTGATACAACTTCAAAGATTAATTTTACCGATAACAACAGTAAATTTGACGCTGACGGAATCCAGTTTGTAATTAATCCATATGATGAGTTTGGACTAACGAAAGCTATAATATTAAAAGAACAATTACAGGCAATAGTTACAGTAATCACTGTAGGAGACTCAAGTGTAGAACCAGTAATGAGGAAGGCTCTTGCAATAGGAGCAGACAATGCTATTAGAGTCAACCTTAAAGCTGAGGATAGTTATTCAACAGCAAAAGAGATATCTAATTATATTAAAGAAAATCCATTTGATTTAATCATTGCTGGTAAAGAGTCTAGCGATTACAATGGGGGGGTGGTTCCAGGTATTATTGCGGATATTGTAGGAATACCATTTGCAAATGCATGCAATGGATTAAGTACTGATGGTAGCAGTGCTGAATTAAGCAGAGAAATTGATGGTGGTATAGAAACACTTAAAATAAACCTCCCACTTATTATTGGTGGACAAAAAGGACTAGTTGAAGAGAGTGAGCTAAGAATTCCAAATATGAGAGGAATAATGACTGCAAGATCAAAACCATTAGAAGTCATTGAACCAAATGAAACTACTACTACTCTTACAGAATCTATATTATTTGAAAAACCAGCTCAAAAAAAAGGATGTAAAATGATATCTTCAGATAATGTGAGTGAACTCGTAAATGATCTTCATAATGTTGCAAAAGTTATATAATAATAAAAAAAGAATATATATATGTCAATTTTAGTATACGCAGAAAGCTGGGAGGGAAAATTTAGGAAAAATACATTAGAGGCTATTTCATACGCAAAACAAACCTCAAATATATTTCAAACAGATGTTAAAGCGGTAACATGTGGAAAAATAGATGATATTGAACTTAATAGACTTGGAGAATTCGGTGCAAAAAAAGTTATTTCATATCCAAATATCATAAAGAGCGATGGGAAAGCGGTAGCATCAATATTACAACAAGAAGTCGAAGATGCTCAAATAATAATTTTCTCAAACACCTTTAATGCTAAAATTATTGCATCTAGAATTTCATCAAAACTCAAAGCAGGATTAGTTACTAATGTTATTTCATACATAACAAACTCTTCTGATATTTGTATTAAAAAACAATCCTTTTCATCTAAGGCCATAGAGACGGTACGCTTAAAATCTAATATTGGTGTTCTAGCCATATCACCAAATTCCTTTGAAATTAAAAATGATTCAGTTGATGTTGAAATTGAAGTTAAAGATCAAGAGATTGATTCAGAAATTATCATTTTAGGAAAAGATATTAATAAAGGAAAGATTTCATTATCTGAAGCAGAAGTTGTTGTTTCTGCAGGTAGAGGATTAAAAGCTCCAGAAAATTGGGGAATGATTGAAGAGCTTGCAGATACTTTAGGAGCAGCAACAGCTTGCTCAAAACCAGTATCAGATATGGGATGGCGACCACATTCAGAGCATGTAGGTCAAACAGGAAAGGCAATTGCACCAAACCTTTATATTGCAATAGGAATATCTGGAGCAATTCAGCATCTTGCAGGAATCAATTCCTCCAAAGTTATGGTAGCAATTAATACTGACCCTGAAGCTCCATTTTTTAAAGCAGCAGATTATGGTATTATAGGTGATGCATTTGAAGTAGTTCCAAAATTAATTGAAGAATTTAAAAACTTAAAAGACAACTAATTTTGGATTTAATTCAACTAAATATTGCTGCAATACGACAAAGTGATTCGCAAAATAATGCTTACGTACTTCTTCTTAATGAGGCTGTTGGTAAACGCCAACTACCAATAGTAATTGGATGGTGTGAGGCACGAGCTATTGCTGTTGCTTTAGAAAATGAAGAAAAACCTGAAAGACCTCTCACGCACGATTTATTTAAGACATTTGGAGATCACTTTAAAATAACAATAAACAAGATAGTTATTCATAAACTTGTTGAGGGGGTTTTTCACTCAACATTTTATTGTAAAAATATTATCTCCAATGAGGAGGTCGAAATAGACGCGAGAACATCTGATGCAATTGCCATTGCAATTAGATTTTCTTGTCCTATATTCACATATGAAGATATTTTGTCTAGAGCAGCAATTATAGTAACAAGCTCATCAAATAAAAAAATAAAAGAAAGTAAGAAATCACAAAAAGAAAAAAAAATAAGCCTGTATAGTCTTAATGAACTACAAGAGTCTTTAAAAGAAGCAATAAAAATTGAGAATTATGAGAAAGCCTCAATTATTAGAGATGAGATTAAAAGAAGAACATCATAATCTATGAAAAATTATTTCTTAATTCTTATTAGCCTAATATTTACTACATCTATATATAGCAACACTTTATCAGATAAATGGTTTTTTACTAATATCACTTCAAATAACACAAGTAATTCTCAATTTAATGACAATGATTTCTTATTAATTAATTCAAATAATACATTTGAATATCAAATAACATCTAGAAATCTATTTGCTAAAGGGTCCTGGAAATTACACGATGACAAACTTTCCTTTTACTATCTTCAGCCAAATGACACAATCAGAGAATATAGTATCTCTATATCAAATGACACTCTAATACTTTCAGAGAATAATACTAACTACTCTTTTTACAGAGAAAAAAAATCAGTTATTAGTAAAAATCAAAATTCTTTGATTAATAAATTATTTAGAGGAATAATAGGTTTGTTATCACTTGTTTTTTTCGCTTATCTATTTAGTAGGAATAGAAAAGGTATTAACTGGTCTTTAGTATTTAAAGGTCTGCTACTCCAAATTGTTCTTGCAATACTTATATTAAAAGTTCCATTTGTGCAAAATGGTTTTGAATGGCTCAGCTCAATTTTTGTTACTATTTTAGGATTTACTCGAGAAGGTTCTCTTTTCTTATTTGGTGATTTAGTTGAAAATATAAATTCTTTCGGATTTATTTTTGCCTTCCAAGTATTACCTACCATTCTATTTTTCTCAGCCCTTACTTCACTCCTTTTTTATTATGGAATACTTCAAAAAGTAATTTATGTTTTTGCTCTTTTTATGAAAAAAATACTGAACCTATCAGGTTCGGAAAGTTTAGCTGCTGCAGGAAATATATTTTTAGGACAAACAGAATCACCACTACTTATCAAACCTTATATCGATAAGATGACAATGTCAGAACTACTATGCCTAATGGCAGGTGGAATGGCTACTATTGCTGGTGGAGTGTTGGCTGCTTACGTTGGTTTCTTAGGCGGTTCTGACCCTGTTCAACAACTCTTCTTTGCCAAACATTTATTAGCTGCATCAGTGATGTCAGCTCCTGCTGCTGTTGTAGCTGCAAAGATATTATTACCTGAAACAGAAAAAGTAAATGAGGACATGAGTATCTCTGAAGAACAAATAGGAACAAATGCTCTAGAAGCCATTAGCATAGGGACAACTCAAGGATTAAAACTGGCCATAAATGTAGGGGCTATGCTCTTAGTATTTATTGCTTTTATTTTTATGGTAAACTATTTTCTACAAGATTTCTTTGGACATGTTACTGGAATTAATACTTGGGTAGCTTCAATTACTAATGGGCAATATGATGGCTTAACTTTGCAATTTATTTTAGGCTATTCATTAGCTCCACTTACTTGGCTAATGGGCGTTTGCAAAGAAGATATAATCTTAGTAGGACAACTTTTAGGGGAAAAAACAATCCTGAATGAATTTGTGGCTTATGTTTCATTGGGGGATTTAAAATCAAGTGGTAAATTCTTTGAAGAAAAATCAATAATCATAGCTACTTATATTTTATGTGGTTTTGCCAACTTTTCGTCTATTGGAATACAAATTGGAGGAATAGGATCATTAGCTCCAAATAGAAAAAGTGATTTATCGAAACTTGGAATTCTAGCATTAATTGCAGGAACATTAGCATCATTATTAACAGCAGTAATAGTAGGGGCAATACTTTAAAAAATGAAACAATATCTTGATTTAATGACGCATGTCATGCACAAGGGAACACTAAAAACTGATCGAACAGGAACGGGAACTAAAAGTGTCTTTGGATATCAAATGCGATTTGATTTAGCTGATGGATTCCCGTGTGTTACAACAAAAAAACTCCATCTCAAATCTATTATACATGAACTTCTTTGGTTTCTACAGGGTGACACCAATATTAAATACCTTAATGATAATGGAGTTAAAATCTGGGATGAATGGGCAGATGAAAAAGGTGATCTTGGACACGTATATGGATACCAATGGAGAAACTGGCCAACTCCAGATGGGAAGCATATTGACCAAATAAAAAGAGTTGTTGAGCAACTTAAAAAAAATCCAAATAGCAGAAGAATTATAGTTAGTGCATGGAATGTTGGTGAAATTGAAACAATGGCTCTTCCTCCTTGTCATACATTTTTTCAATTTTATGTTGCAAACAATAAATTATCATGTCAACTATATCAAAGAAGTGCTGATATATTTTTAGGAGTACCTTTTAATATTGCATCATATGCATTACTTACCATGATGATGGCACAAGTTTGCAATCTAGAAGTAGGAGAATTCGTTCATACTTTAGGTGATGCTCATATTTATTCGAATCATTTTCAACAAACTCAACTTCAATTAAGCAGAGAGCCTAAAGCATTACCAAAAATGATGATTAATAAAAATATACAAGATATTTTTGGATTTAAATTTAATGATTTTGATTTAAGAGACTATCAATCTCACCCACATATAAAAGGAAGAGTAGCTGTTTAATTTAATATAATCTTATGAAAAAAATTGTTGTTTTAGGGGCAGGTTTGGTTGGAGCGGTTATGGCAAAAGATTTAGCAAAAAATCATAAGGTAACTACGGTTGATATCTCACAAGACAATTTAAACAAATTAGATTCAAATATCACAAAAATATGTGCTGATATTTCAGATACTATTATTTTACATAAATATATAAAAGATTGTGATTTAGTAATTGGTGCTGTTCCTGGATTTATGGGATATAAAATGATGAAAGATGTCATCTTAGCTAAAAAAAATATTGTAGATATATCATTTTACCCTGAAGATCCATTTGAGCTTGATGAGCTTGCTAAAAAAAATAATGTTATAGCTGTGATGGATTGTGGTGTTGCTCCAGGAATGGGAAATATTATATTTGGTCACCACAACAATACAATGCAAATATCTGACTATGAATGTTTAGTAGGAGGTCTTCCTGTTAAAAGAGTATGGCCCTATGAGTATCAAGCTGTATTTTCTCCTATCGATGTTATTGAAGAATACATAAGACCAGCAAGATTTGTACAAAATAAAAAACTGATTATAAAAGAAGCGCTCTCCGAGACAGAATTAATAGAATTTGAGGAAATTGGAACTTTAGAAAGCTGGAATTCTGATGGCCTAAGGAGTTTAATTAAAACTATGCCTCATGTTCCAAATATGATTGAAAAGACACTAAGATATCCAGGCTGTGTTGAATACTTAAAAGTATTAAGGGCAAGTGGTTTCTTTTCATATGACAAGATTAATGTTAATGGTGTCGATATTCGTCCTATAGATGTTACATCAAAACTTCTTTTTCCAAAATGGAAAATGAAAGAAGGAGATCAAGATTTTACTGTAATGAGAATAATCATGAAAGGTCAAGAAGATGGAGAGAACGTATCCTATAGATATGATTTGCTTGATAGATATGAAGAAAATACAATCTCAATGGCTAGAACAACTGGCTTCACTTGTACAGCTGTTGCAAATTTAGTGCTAGATAAAAAATATACAAAAATTGGAATTTCCCCTCCAGAGTTTTTAGGAGAGAATTTTGAAGAGATAAGAGATTATTTAAAACAAAGAAATGTTAATTATAAAATTACAAAATCATAATGATTAGATCAATTATTGTAGCCGCTTCAACAAATAATGTTATAGGTAAAAACAATGACCTGATTTGGCATCTTCCTATAGATATGAATTTCTTTAAAGAAAAGACATTAGGACACCATGTTATAATGGGAAGAAAAAACTTTGAATCTATTCCACATAAATACCGGCCATTACCGAATAGAAAAAACATAATTATTACTAGAAAAAATAATTACCTAGCCCCAAACTGTATTATAAAAAACAATATAAAAGAAGCAATAGAAGAGGCAAATAATAATAATGATGATGAGCCTTTTATAATAGGTGGTGGAGAAATATATAAGCTAGCTCTAAAAGAAAATCTAGTTGATAGAATCTATCTTACAAGAATTCATCATATATTTGATGGAGATACATTTTTCCCTAAGCTCTCTGAAAAATGGAAAGAAACTAGTAAAAAAGATTATTCTAATGATGAAAATCATAAATATGATTTTACATTCTTGACTTATGAAAAAGATTAAAAAAAATAGTTAATATGAAAAAAATCCTTTTAGTCACATCACTACTTATCACTATAATTTATTCTTGTAAAGATGATAATGTTATTGATAATCTAGAACAACAAAATCTACAATCAAGTAATGATTATTTATTAGCTGAAAAAACATTAATTGATATTGAAAGAGTAGTAGAAAGTAGTTTTATTGCTACTGGTACTACTAAGAATTGCCCATCCTATACCACAAGAAACATTAACAATTCAAATACAGATACATTAATAATTGATTTCGGTGAAGTTAACTGCGTAAATCTTAATCAATTAAAGCGAGGAAAGATAATTGCAATTTATAGTGGATATCTTCATGATTCCTCAGCAATTATTAACACTACATTTAACAACTTCTATATTAATAATAATCTAATCCAAGGAAATATGGTGTTAGAGAATTTAGGACTAAATATCAATGAAAACTATGCTTTTAATTTAGAAGTCAATAACCTAAGTATTACGACAAATAATGGAATTATCAATTTAAATGCTGACTACAAAAAAGAATTGATAGCTGGAAGTACAACAAAATATCAATACTTAGATGATATTTATTTAATTACTGGTTCAGCTATAGGTAATTCTGTAAATGGTAATGATTTTAATATGTTAATTACCGATTCTCTTCTTGTAAATAATTCTTGTATCGAGAGTAGTAGTTGTATTATTACTAAAGGAAAATCTAAAATATCTCCAGTAGGTTATCAAGAAAGAACATTAGATTACGGAAATAATTTATGTGATTGTAAGATAAATGCAGAAATTAACAATAATTCATACTTAATAGTCATAAACTAAGCAGCCTTTAGTTTTTTTAATTTTAACTTACTAAGTTTTTTAGTAACGTAACTACCGGAAATTAATAATTCCTTTTTACTGTTTTCAGAGGGATATTCATACATTGCATCTAACATCACTGCTTCACAAATTGAGCGAAGTCCTCTAGCTCCCAATTCAAATTCTAATGCTTTATCTACAATCAATTCTATTGCTTTCTTATCAAACGTTAACCTTATACCATCAAGCTCAAAAAGCTTAATGTACTGTTTTGTAATAGCATTTTTCGGTTGAGTTAAAATAAGTTTTAATGCATTCCTATCTAATGGTTCTAAATATGTAACAATAGGCATTCTACCAATTAATTCTGGAATCAATCCAAATGACTTAAGATCTTGAGGTGAAATATATTGAAGTAAATTAGTCGCATTAAGTTGATTTTCTTTATCTGTTTTAAAACCAATAGAACGAGTATTTAATCTTGTTGCAATATGTTTTTCAACACCATCAAAAGCACCTCCACTTATAAATAATATATCCTTTGTGTCTAATGCAATCATTTTTTGATCTGGATGTTTTCTACCTCCTTGAGGTGGTACATTTACAACAGTGCCTTCAAGTAATTTAAGCATTGCTTGCTGCACCCCCTCCCCACTAACATCTCTAGTAATAGATGGATTGTCTCTTTTTCGTGCAATTTTATCAATTTCATCTATAAATACTATACCTATTTTTGCTTTTTCCACATCATAGTCCGCAGCTTGAAGTAGTCTAGATAAAATACTTTCAACATCCTCACCTACATACCCTGCTTCAGTAAGAACAGTTGCATCTGCAATACAAAAAGGAACGTTTAATAATTTTGCAATAGATCTTGCTAACAATGTTTTCCCAGTACCTGTTCTTCCTACCATTATTATATTTGATTTCTCAATTTCAATATCATCATCTGAAGTATTTAATTGAGAAATTCTTTTATAATGATTATAGACAGCAACTGATATAACTTTTTTAGCAAAGTCTTGTCCTATTACAAAATCATCAAGATGAGATTTAATTTCAATAGGTTTTAAGAGCTTAAAATCATTTAATTTAGCACTTGTAGATTTAGAGTCTTCTTCAACAATATTAAATGCTTGTTCAATACATGAACGGCAAATATGAGCATTAGCTCCAGCAATAAGTATCTCTGTATCTTGTTTATTCCTACTACAAAATGAACATGTTACCTGTATATTATCTGACATTATTTTTTTTGTAGAATCTCATCAATCATACCATACTCCTTTGCTTCTTTAGATGTCATCCAATAATCCCTATCACCATCTTTCCATACTTCATCAAATGATTTTCCCGAATGTTCTGAAATAATTAGATACAATTCATTCTTTAATTTCTTAATTTCATTAGCTGTAATCTCAATATCAGAAGCTTGACCATGTGCACCGCCAAGTGGTTGGTGAATCATAACTCTAGAATGCTTCAATGCTGTTCTTTTACCCTTAGTGCCAGCACATAATAATACTGCACCCATAGATGCAGCCATACCAGTACATATTGTTGATACATCTGGTGTAATATACTGCATTGTATCATATATACCTAAACCAGCATAAACCCCTCCTCCTGGAGAATTAAGATAAATCAAAATATCCTTCTTAGCATCTACAGATTCTAAAAAAAGCAATTGTGCTTGAATAATATTTGCAACATAATCACTAATTGGCACTCCTAAAAAAATAATTCTATCCATCATTAATCGAGAAAAAACATCCATACTTGCAACATTCATTTGTCGTTCTTCAATAATTGTAGGTGAAATATAATTACTATGAACAGAAGTGAATTGATCTAAATGCAGACTATTTATTCCTTTATGTTTTGTGGCATACTTTTTAAATTCTTTTCCGTAATCCATAATTTAAATTTATTTTTCTGATGCTAATTTAACAAAATCATCATAAGAAATTGGTTTTTGACTAAGTTTGAAAGATTCTTTATAAATAAAAAGTGTTTTTTTATCAAATAATTGATCTGAAATTTTCTTTCTTTCATCTTCATTTTTTAATATGTTTTCAGCAATTTCCAAAATTTGTTTTTCATCAGATGAAGCCTGACCATACTGTTGCATTTGTTTCTCTACAAGAGTTGTAGTGAAATCTAATAGATCTTCATTATTAATTTTAATCTCATTATTTTCTAAAATTTTATTTTCTAATAATTGCCATTTTAAACTTTTAGAATACATAGGGTAATCACTTTCTACTTGTTCTAAAGTTAATGGTTTTTCTGAAGTTTGTACTAACCATCTTTTTAAAAATTCATCAGGCATATCTAATTTAACCTTATCCACTAAATATAAAACAACATCATTCTTGAACATTCTATCACTCTCACCAATAAAAGATTTTTCTGCCTCTTCAGTTATTTTCTGTTTAAAATCTTTTAAATTATTCACAACACCTTTTCCATAAACTTTATCAAAAAGATCTTTATTAAATTCTGCTGGAGCAAGTCTATTAATTTTTTTAACAGTAAATTCAAAAGAGTCTGAATTCAAATCATGTAACTGCTCATGAGTTATCTTTAACATAGCTGAAAGATCAGAATGATTAGTAAAGACTTTCATAACATTTAATCTCAATTTATCACCTGACTTTAAACCAATAAATTTTTTCTTAATTTTCTTGTCTTCAATTACATCCATGGAAACTGTTGCGTCATTAGAAATACCATTAACCATAATTGAGCCATTAACATCAAGTTGATTTATAGAGCAAAATACTAAATCCCCATCAACAGATTCATCCGGATTACTCATCTTTCCATATCTCTTCGCTATATCATGACAATATCCATCTACTAATTTCTTATCAGCCTTAATATTATAATATGTTAATTCATCCTTGTTAGTAATTTTGATCTCAAATTCAGGAGCAAGACCAATCTCATATTCAAATACAAAGTCAACATTATTAACCCAATCAATCTCAGTACTATGTTTTGGTAATGGACTTCCTAATACTCTAATTTTATTTTTAGTTATATGCTTATGTAAATTATCCTGTAAGATTTTGTTTACCTCATCAACAATAATAGAAGTTTTATATTGCTTTTCAATAATAGACATGGGCGTCTTTCCTTTCCTAAATCCTGGAACCACAGCATCCTTTCTGTATTTTTTTAAAACAGATGTTACTTTTTCAAGATAATCACCCTCAGACACCTCAACAGTTAACGTGGCAATCATTTTTTTCACTTTGCTTTGTGTAATTTTCATTTGTTGTTTTTAAATGGACGCCAAAAATACATTTATTTATCTGATTGTAAAACAAAAATACTTATATGAATATACAGAAAAACCCCTTGATAAAAAGAGATTTTTCAAAAGTGCGGGTAAAGGGAGTCGAACCCCCACGCCTTGCGGCACTAGATCCTAAGTCTAGCGCGTCTACCAATTCCGCCATACCCGCTAAAGGGGGACAAATATATTATTTTTTAACATTTAATCATAAAAGGCTCTTCAAAGATTTTTTATTTCAATTTTTATTTATTTTTGTTCTTTTAAAATAAAATACAACAAGAATGAGTCTAACAATAAAAGGAAAATTAAGCAGAAAATTAAGTGTTGAAAGTGGAACTTCAAAAGCTGGAAAAGAATGGCAAAAACAATCATTTCTAATAGATACAGGAGCGCAATATAATCCTGAAATATGCTTTCAGCTTTTTGGTGAAGATAAAATCCAAATGCTTTCTCATCATAATGAAGGAGACCAAGTGGAGGTGTCTTTTAACCTGTCATCTAGAGAATATAATGAAAAATACTTTCATAACATTGATGCTTGGAGAATAGAAAGTCTTGGAACATCAACTCAAAATACAACAGAACCAGATATCCCTTCATTTGAAGATAGTACAAATGTAGATGATGATCTGCCTTTTTAAAAATGTCATTTTCTAATAAACTAGGAAATACGCTTAAAAATATCTTACCTGCTCCATTTACGATTGCAGTACTACTGTCTTTACTAACCTTTATCCTTGCTTTCTTTATTTCTGATAAAAATAGTGAAGGCTCCCATTTTTTTGAAATTTTATCTTATTGGGAAAAGGGACTCTGGGACAATAAACTGTTAGTGTTTGCAATGCAAATGATGTTAATGCTTGTTCTTGGTCATAGTTTGGCTTTAACAAAGCCAACAAAGAAACTAATAAATAAAGCTACATCTTATTGTAATAACTCATCAAGAGCTGCTGCTATAGTTACTTTTTCAACATTAATAATATCATTTTTTAATTGGGGTCTAGGACTAATATTTGGCGCTATTTTTGCTAGAAAAGTTGGCGAATACGCAACAAAGAACAAAATAAAACTAAATTATCCTTTGATAGGCGCTGCAGGATATTCAGGTCTTATGGTTTGGCATGGTGGGATTTCTGGATCTGCACCAATAAAAATTGCAGAAAAAGGCCATTTTCTTGAAGATAAAATTGGTGTAATATCTCAATCTCAAACTATATTCTCCTCAATGAATATTTACATCTCATTAGCTCTTCTAATACTACTACCAATATTAATGTACTTACTTGGTAAAAGAAGCAAGTCAATATTAATAAATATAAATGAAGAAAAAAAAACTACAAATAAAACAATACAAGGAGCTGAAAAAATTGACCACTCTAAAATTATAGCCTATTTATTTGGAGGGACAATCTTAGTCTATTGTTTTTACAAAGCTTTTATTTTACCTACTGAAATTTCATTAAACTTTATTACACCAAATTATATTAATTTATCACTACTAGCCTTATGTATATTAATGCATCAAAATTTCTTTAATTTTATAATATCGATTGATCAGGCAATAAAAGGAGCATCAGGAATTTTAATTCAATTCCCATTATACTTTGGTATTATGGGTATGATGAAATATTCTGGAATGATTGAAATAATATCTGATTTATTTATTGAAATATCAAATGTACAAACATTTCCAATTTTTACCTTTATAAGTGCTGGATTAGTAAATATTTTTGTACCAAGTGGGGGGGGGCAATGGGCAATTCAAGGACCAATTATAATAGAATCAGCAACTAAACTAGGAGTCTCAATACCTAAATCTATAATGGCTCTTGCATATGGAGATCAAATAACTAATATGCTACAACCTTTCTGGGCCTTACCACTTCTTGGAATCACTGGATTAAAGGCGAAAGAAATATTACCATATACACTAATGCTAATGCTACTTGGTGGTGCTATTTTTATTATTGGATTACTAATTTTCTAATGAATCTCTAACATCAAATGCATCTCTAAGGCCATTTCCTAGGATCATAAACGAAAGCACAAGACTCATAATTGCTAATCCTGGTATAATAGCTAGATATGCTTTATCCATAACAATATAAGAATAATGATCTTTAATAATACCACCCCACGTAGGTATGGGTGGCTGAGCACCAATTCCTAAAAAAGACAAACCAGCTTCAATTAATATAGCTGCAGCAAAGTTAGCTGCAGATATTACAATTACTGGTCCAATAACATTAGGTAAAATATGTTTAACTATAATTCTATATGATGAATATGCTAACACTTTACTCGCTTCAACATACTCTAATTCTCTAATAGCAAGGACTTGTCCGCGAACAATTCTAGCAACTTCAACCCACATAGTAAGACCAACAGCAACAAACACCTGCCAAAACCCCTTGCCAAGTGCTAAAGTAATGGCAATTACCATTAATAATGTAGGTATTGACCAAATAACATTTACAAACCACATAATTACACTATCCACTCTTCCTCTATAAAAACCTGCAACTAGACCTAAAGATATACCAATAAGTAATGAAATAAAGACCGCAATTAAACCAACAGCAAGTGAAACTCTAATACCATATATAATTCTACTTAAAAGATCTCTTCCAAATCTATCTGTTCCAAACCAGAAAGTTTGATTCAAAATTTGATAATCTCCTTGATAATTTATTGTCAAATATGATCCTACCTGTATATAATTGACACCTTTAGGAAGTTTTTTATACGAAGTAATAGGCACCCTTTCATATGATGGTTTTTTTCCTTTAAAAAAATATTCAAAAAAACTTTCTGATGAATGTACATTGTTTGGTATTTGTATAAACTTAATCTTGGATAATGGCGGCAATGTTGCTAATTCTAAATACATCTGATTAGCGTAAGGAGATTTATCAGGAATAAAAAGATAAGAAAAAAAACCCAGAAATGTACAAGAAAGAATGAAAACCAAAGCAAATAAAGATGATCTATTAGCTATTAACTTACTCCAAGCTATTTTATTTAGTGAATTACTAATCATTTTTTTTGTAATCTACCTTTCCAATTAAATGGAATAAAATTTGATATTATAACAATCAAAGTTATATAAAAAGAATAGGCTATTTGCAGTGGTAATATCCATTTAATTAACTCCAACCTTTTAAAAAACCTTAAAACAGGAACAAGAAATAAAATATCTACTAAAGACTTCATCAAAAAAAACAATAAGAATACATATATAAATATATAATCGTATAAAGAAAATATTAATAAAAGCACTAATGATAAATTAACAATAAAAACTAGTAAGGAAGTGAGTATACTATCAGGATCCTTATAAGAAGAAGATTTAGAAGTCCATCTTATTCTCTGATTAATAAAACTTTTAAAACTTGTAATAGCGTTAGTAAACACTATTGCTTCATGTTTTTTTAAGAAAACTATTGATCTAGGATAAAATTTCTTTACCATATGTAATAAGAAGACATCATCTCCAGATGAGATGCTATTTTGACTGTAATTATTCACAGATAAGAAGACTTCTCTGCGATAAGCCATATTTGCTCCATTACAAAAAATTGGTTTATTTATACCAATAGCTCCAGCTCCTGAAGCTACTAAAGAGAGAAATTCAAGTGTTTGTATTTTACTAAAAATAGTTGGTTCATTATTAAAAGACACAGGTCCTGAAACTAAATTAATCTTCTTATCAAGAAAACAAGAAGTCATAGCCGTAATCCAATCTGAAGAGAAAAAACAATCAGCATCTGAAGTTAAAATTATTTCACTATCTGAAAATTTAACAGCTTTTAAAATAGCTTGTTTCTTACCATGTTCATCACTATTCATGGAAAGCAATAAAAGCTCTGGCCAATTTAATTTTTCCTTACATAATAGGGCCCAACTATTATCATTAGAATGATCATCGACAATTATAACATTATACATCTTTTTATCATAATCCTGATCTCTAAGGTTCTGAACTAATCTTTGAATATTATCTTGTTCATTACGAACAGCAACAACAACACTAACCTTTATCAAATAAGCACTTGATTCATTATAAATATTTTTCCACCCAATCATAAAACTTAGCATCATAAATACATATAAGATCAAAACTACAATTACGACTATTATCATGATTTTCTAAAAAATTTAAGACTAAAAATAAAGAAAGACCCAATGATGGCTGGAATAATTAAATTAATTATCCATAATATAAATATTGATGATAAAATACCAACTACATTATTAGAAAATAATCCAAATACTAATAAAGCTACAGAACCTCTAACACCTATTTCAGCTAATGGAATTGTTGGTGTTATAGTAATAAAAAAGAATACTAACATCACTGAAAATACCGCTTCATATAAGCCAATATCTACACCGAATAGATTAAGTAAGATTAAAAATTGAGATGAAAAAATCAAATATCTTAGAATAGATAATAAGAGAACCTTAAAAAGGTCTCTGTATGAGAACATAGAAATTATATTAATGTAATTTTCTAAAAAATAAAAAAATTTATATTTCATCAAAAAATTAACTAGAGTTGATATATTAAAGAATATGAGTAGGAATGATAAATTTATTATAAATAATAGAATAAAAGAAAGGCTAGAAATTTCTAAATTTATAAAGATTTCTGTTTTTGTGATTAATGATTCATATAAAACATAAAAGGCTAAAGAACCAAATAGTATTGTCGTTAAAAGCTGTGCCATACTTCCTAAAACTGTTATTAAAACGGCTTGAATTCTATCACCCTTTTCTAAACAAAAAACCCTACCTGCATATTCACCTATTCTATTTGGTGTAAATGAAGATACTGTAATTCCTGAAAAGACAGCTCTTAAAGATGTTAAGATAGATATTTTTTCAATCTTCAAAATCATAAATCTCCACTTAAAAGCTTCAACTAACCAATTAATAATCATCAGAAAAAAAACACATATGATAATAGAAGAATTATTCTTAAGTTTAAAAAAAATAGAATTATAATTAATATCACCTAAAGTATCATTAGATACTAATTCTAATTTATTATAAATAAAAAAGAAAGAAAGAAATACAATTCCAATTTTAATTAAAAAGCTAAGTGTTTTTTTAGAAGGCATTGTTTAGATTTGTATACAATAATACAAGAAACCAATTGATTAACGATAAAATAATTTTAGGAATAGACCCAGGAACAACAATTATGGGTTATGGACTAATACAAGTTAAAAGAAAAAAGATTGAGCTGATTAATATGGGAGTAATACATCTATCAAAGTTAAATTCACATGAGCTTAAATTGAAAAAAATTTTTGAAAGAACATTACAATTAGTTGAAGAATATAAACCTGATGAATTTGCAGTTGAAGCACCTTTTTTTGGGAAAAATGTACAATCAATGCTAAAATTAGGCAGAGCTCAAGGGGTAGCAATGTCAGCAGCTTTGTATAGAGATGTTCCTATCTTTGAATACAGTCCAAAGAAAATAAAAATGTCAATTACTGGAAATGGAAACTCTAGTAAAGAACAAGTTGCAGCAATGTTACAATCATTACTAAACATTGAAAAACTACCAAAACATTTAGATGCTACTGATGGTCTTGCAGCAGCAGTATGCCATCATTTTCAAAGAAATACTTCATCTGAATCAAAAAATTATTCTGGATGGAAATCTTTTGTAGCAAATAATCCTAAAAAAATTAAATAGCTGTTCTAATAAGATTAGCAATGTTTTTCATTTCTTCATTAGTAAATGAAAGCTTAGGTTGTTCAAAATTAATTTCTTCAATGCTATTTATAGGAATTAAATGAATATGGGCATGAGGAACTTCTAATCCAATAACAACGATAGAAACTCTTTTACACTTAATAACCTTCTTCATCGCTTTTGCAATAATTTTAGCAAAGTTCCATAAGTTTAAATATTCTTCTGAATCAATATCAAAAATATAATCAGTTTGTTTTTTAGGAATAACTAAAGTGTGGCCTTTTTTCAAAGGATATACATCTAAAAAAGCTAAAAAATCATCATCTTCATGAATTTTAAATGAAGGGATTTCATCTTTAACAATCTTAGAAAATATACTAGACATTATTACAGAGTAATATTTAAAATTTCAAATTTGATTATTCCATTCGGGACTACAATATCAGTAATATCACCAACCTCCTTACCAATAAGTCCCTTTCCTATTGGAGAGCTAGCAGAAATCTTCTTTAACGCAAGGTCTGCTTCAGATTCTGAAACAATAGTATATGTCATCTCATTATTATTTAAGATATTTTTTATAGTAACCTTAGAAAGTAATGAAACATTTTTATTATCTAATTTACTCTCATCAATAACTCTAGCATTACTTAAATCAATCTCTAGCCTAGAGATACGAGACTCTAATAAGCCTTGAGCTTCTTTTGCAGCATCATATTCAGCATTTTCTGATAAATCTCCTTTATCACGTGCTTCAGCAATTTGATTAATTACATGAGGCCGATCAATAGTTTTGAGTTTATGCAACTCATCCTTCAAATTATCAAATCCTTCCTTTGAAAGATATATTATATCACTCATAAAAATATATTCTTAAAATTATAAATGTAAAATAGAAAGTACTTAAACTAACTTTATTCCTTAAAAGTACTAAAGATTAATACGAGCTCCTATAGCATGTGATCCCTGAAAGGGATCAGTATGTCGATAAGAATAATCTAAACCAAAAGTACTACCGTTACCCATTGGTAACTCTACAGTAAATCCTGCTGAAGGACCTCTTAATGCCGTTGTTCTAGTTTCAACATCATTAAGGCCATCTTCATATGTGTATCCAGCACGAATCATGAAATATTCTTTATATGAATATTCAGCTCCTAACCTATACTGATCTTTTTGAAATGAATTAGAAGTAAATGTACCAGCTCCTGTTAAACGGTGAACATCAATATTAAAATCATAAGAAAGACCTATATTTAATAAGGCCGGTAATTCAAACTCTGAAGACCTCTGTTCAACTGTCATTTCATAATCTGGATTCAAATAATTTCTAAAAGAAATTCCATCTCCAGCAAAAGACATTCTAGGTCCAACATTTTTTAGAGAAATACCAAACTTTAAATTATCCTTAGCACCCGTTACATATTGAATACCAGCATCTAAAGCAATTCCATTTGCTCCTACATTAGAAATCTGCTCAGAAATCATTTTAACTGTCATACCACCATAAATACTATTTGAAAATGTTTTCGCATAAGAAAGAGCAATATTCATATATTTAGGAGAGAAAGTTCCAATACCTCCATCAGGTAGATCGACAGTCGTTATCTCAATATCTCCAAAATTCATATTCATAACAGCAAATCCTAAAACTCCTGATTCCCCCATTTTTTGAGAAAATCCAAACGTACTTATACTGCTAACTGAAGTGTTTGCATCAAATATTTTACTTCCATACTGCAACCATGATGTTTGAGTGAAAATTAATTCTGTTTTAGAAGTGAAAGCTAATCCAGCTACATTAGAATACATTCCTTCTAACCCCCTTACACCAGCAACATTTGCTCCAGCCCATCCAGATGTTCTTGCAAAAGGATTAATTAATAATTCTGATGCTCCAGCTTGACCTGCTCTTTGTTCATTTCCAGCAAAAGTTGTTATACTATAAAAGCATAATACAATAACTAAAAGCAGTCTTATTAATTTACTAATTTCTTTCATATTCTTATATATTTATATTCTCTATTATTATAATTAGAATGTATCTAAATCTATTGGTCTTAATGTTCCAAACCACTTAATTATCTTTTCTTTCTTTTCACCATTAATTTCAGTTGAAACATGAATTATATATAGTCCACTAGCAATAGGAATTCCAAAATTGTTTTTTAGATCCCAATCAATACTAGTCATAGTATCATCTTTCTTAAGTTTTCTTACAAGTGTTCCACTAACAGTATAGATTGAAATTGTAGAAATCTGAGGCAGATTAGTAATTTTAATCCTATTATCTAACTGGTTATTTTCATATTCAGAATAACCATAATAAGGATTTGGAACAACATTAATTAACTCCATAGCATCCTTAGCAACGTCATTGTCTCCTTTTGTGGCTACTATATCATTTGTGTTAAATTTATATACTGGATTAAATGAATTTTCAGGTAAATAAAGCACTACACGAGCTTTACTACTTCCAGTAAATGACGTTGTTGTTGCTTGGAAAACATCTCCAGGAGAATATGTAGTTCCATCATGAGTGATTGTTTTACCACCCCATGTTGTAGCAGAATTTTCATATGCAACAACATAAGTTTCTCCAATCAACAAGGCATCATTTTTTGTTAAAATATTTAATGCATTAACTGTTTCATACTGTTTATATGGTTTTGTAACACGAAGTTTAACTCTGGCATCATTTGTTAATAAAGATCTAGCAGGAGCTAATAATGGAACACCAACCCATGATGAATTCTTAAATACTTTCCATTTACCTACACCGCTAACATCATCTTTAAGTTGATTATATATCCATGTACATTCATCATAATTTGGACTATTATCAACATCTGAATAATCTCCATTCATATAATCTTCTGTTCCTTTAACCCATGATTTTCCATTTATTACATAAACAAAGTGCTTACCTCCTAACAAGTAATTACCTCCAGAAGTTTCCTGACTATTGTTGTCATAAAAAGGAAATTGCTTAGTAACCAGGTTTGATGTAGGATTCCACTTCATATCGTTACCATTATCACTAGTTAACCAAGAATCTTCAGCAAAAATAATATTTAAACGTTCACCAGTTTCAATATCTATAGCATAACCAGGAAACCAGCCCATTCCATTAGTACCAGTACCATCATCAGCTCCTGTTTTATCAACAGAAGGACTTTCTCTTAACCCCATCTTCAAGGCTCCACCAATAGCAAGGTCTGGATTTTCTTGAGCTTCAACAATTACTGCTCTTGACCATTTTGTTTGATCGTTAGTAAAGATAATATCTACTGAATTAATATTATCCATTTTAACTTGATTAGTAATATTACTATTTAATCCAGGACCGTCTTTATAGTATGAAACAAAACTATAAGGAGCCCATGTACCACCAGTTGTTTCAAAAGTAATATCACCAATTCCAAATGGAAGTCCTGAGAATGTTGTAGTTATAGTTTGTTCAATCACACTTTCATAAATACTAGATGGGTCATCGGTTTGATTATAATCACTATATAGTGAATTATTATCATCAGTATAGGTTCCAGATCTTATCCAATTTAGCCCCCAAAATTTCAAAAACCCCCCCTCATCATCACGATCAGGAACACCACTTAACCATCTATCATTAATGTTTTCATATTCAATAGATGAAGTTATCAGGCCGTTATTATCAATATTTGCTGGATCGGCACCAGGATTAAGAGATTGCTTAACCTTAACATTTAATCCAAGGCTTGAAATATACTGTTCTGAGCCTACTGTAATTGATTGGTTTGATGAACCTATTACTGAACCATCCTGTTGATTGGTTAACTCCCAACTATTATATGAAGAAATAGAACTACCACTAAATTCAGGGTTAAATAACTTGAAAGTATAATCTCCTTTAGGAATTTTTACAGGATCAACAACAGTAATATTTACTGGACCATGACCAGCAATATAAGTAGGATTATAAACTCTATGGTCATCACTATTTAAAATCTCATCTATACTTTCTTGAGTTAATTCTAAATCATTCCCTCCATTTCCAGTTCCTTCAATTCTTGTTATAGAAACACCATCTCCATAAGAAGCATTAAGTGTAGTTCCTCCCTCATCAGGTTCAGTAAAATGAGGTATTCCACTATAAACTTTTATATTTCTTCTTCCTCCAATATAAGGTTGATTTCTTCCATCATAATCAGATGCATTAACATTATATGGGTCTGCATTTTCTTCAGCCCTATTATATCCATACGCTAAAGACATAAAGTAATAGGTTTTATGATTTACTAATCTAGTGTTTCCTAATGCAAACTTATCATCAGTAATTTGAAATGAATATTCTGTTCCTTGATCAATAGATCCTATAACACCGTCACTTAAAACTGATGAAACTTCTTCTATTGGTGTATAAACTCCTAATAAAGGATCTAAATATTGATTTACAATACCAGTCACCGTATCATATACATCAGAACGAAAAACTAATCTTGCTAAATCAGGATCATTTAAATCTGTTACTGAAACAGTATTATTCTTTAATTGATATACTAAATAACCTTGAAAGGTATATGCAGAATCAGTAAGTAGATTTGCTGGTTTAGTTATATATGGATCTTTTTCTCTATAATTTTCATTTAAATTATTAGACGTTGGACCATTTGATAATGTAAAGATAAGTTCTTTATCTAATTCTCTCACCTCTAAATCTGGTGCATCAGGACCATTAAGAATGTTAAAATTATTATCAAATAATGCCTGTGCCTCTCTATCATAGATCTTAACAAGAGCGATAGAAGCTGTTTGACCACCAGATTTTGCTCGTGCCCAAACTACACCAGTAGTTATTTCATTAACTGCACCAGGCTGTAGTGTAAAAGGGCCTGCTGACTGTAAAAATCTTCTATCAGCAGGAATATTTCCTGCAGTTTGCTCAGTCCATTCAAGTCCTGCAAAAGCATCATCTGATGTTCCAGGGAACATAAAGTTACATTGATCAGTAGTTGATCCTTGACCAGAACCATGACCGTCACCTCCATATGTCATAGGGACATTATCTTTCCAGATTCCTCTCAAATAGTTATAAAAATGTGTTCCTGCAGAAGGATTACCAATAACAGTAAAATCATTATTATAATAAACAAACTTAGACATAATAATTTGTTCATTATTCTCATCTATAGTTCCGTCTCTATCATTGTCAATACCATCATTAGGATCAGCTAATGGTCCTTGAAAAAAATCTACACCAATTGCAGGTGGATTAAAACCATATCCAGCAGCACCTTCATCTTCAGCATCTCCATTGTAACAAAAACCTAAACCAAGACCAACATCACAACCAACATAATCATCTAAATAATATCCTAAATCGGGATCTACCCACTGACCAAAATACGTGTCATTTAAAGGGAGTGTGGATCTATTAATAATTTTATAATTATAAAAAGTCATATCATTAACTTCATTATCTGCAGTAAATCCAAATGCTTGAGCATGAATTTCTAATCCTAATGGGGAGGCTTCTGTCTCAGTATGTATATTACCTTGATCATTAAAAACCCACCATAAGGTCTGATCTCCAAACAAACGCGCATTATCATTTGAACCACTAACATTATAATCAGGATAATCACCATCGTAAGGATTATATAAACCACCATCCTGACCTGCATCATAAAAAGGAGCTAAATTAAAATCCTGACCTAAGGCAGGGTCTCCATGTGCTGGCCAATTTTCAATAATATCTGGCATTACATATGTAGGATCTAAATAATTAGCCGCATGCTCTTCCACTTCAGTTCTACTAATTTTAAAATGTTTATCCCATTCATTGCATTCTTCAGGAGAAATTGTAGCTGTAGTCGTATTTAACGGGCCAGTCCAAAAATCACTTCCTCCTTGTCTGTATGTCATAGCTGCAACTTTTAATTGACCACCTGCATCTACACCACCAATCCATAAAGCGCCAGCAAACATAGAATGCTTATTACCATCTTTTGGAATTTCATATCTCGCATCATCTAAATTCCACCACATATCACCAGCAGCCATAATAGTTGTTCTAACATTATTAACATCTAAATCTGTTTTTGATATAGATGGCGAGCAACCTGAAGCAACTTTTGTATATACAACAGTACTAATATTTGGGTTTGGAATATTTTCTTTTGCAAAAACACTAGTACAGACTAAAGCTAATGTCAAAAAAATTATTTTCTTTGAGTTATTAATCATATATGCTATATTTTTCATATTACTAATTTCTTCTTATTTTAAAATTGAAAACTTAATCCAGCTCTTATCATTCTTGGTAAACTATAATTATTAGAATTATTTACTGCTAGTGAATAAAGATACCTAAATGAATCAGGACTATTTTGTGCATTAATAGAGTTTTGAGCAGCTGAAGAAGATAAATAACCATCATCATCTGCATTACCAGTTGCTCTATATACACTAATTATATTCTTTGCATCTAATAAATTTTGAATTTGAACATAAACATTTACATTAGAACTTTTCTTGTCAGACCATTTAATTTCAAATTCTTTATTAATCTTTGTACTTATTCTAAACTGCCATGGAAGCCTAGAACCATTTAAACTACCTTCTAATGTAGAGCGATCATTGATTCCAGAAGCAGCTTCTTGAGTAATATTAGACTGCTTACTATATGGTGTTCCTGACCCTGCTGAAAGAACCATATTAGCACCTGTATTTGCAAAAATATTTTTTCCAAACCATACAGGGCCATTATAATCTTTTCCTGCATCATAATGATAATCAACAGAAGCAGAAAGTGCATGACGTTGATCAAATGCCATAGGAATTGTAGATCTTAAATTTGGTTGACCAGTATTTACTAAACTTTGGCCAGATGATGCGCTAGATCCTGTTCCATCAGCAAATTGTAAAGTATAATTAGCTGTCATGCTTATATTATTTGTTCTTCTTAAATCAAAGTTTACAGACATCCCTTTTACTGTTGCAAAATCAATATTTCCATAAGTTAAATACTGAGCTGGATAAGCACCCAAAACATTAACTACTTGTATCATATCTCTTTGTTCTTTGTAAAATGCCGAAATTTTTAATGCAGAACGTAATGATAGTGTCTTAGCAAAACCTAATTCGTAATCTACAGTTTTTTCTGACTTTAAATCAGGGTTATTTAATAGGGCGCCTACTCTATCAGCCATAAATAAATAATCTAAAGGCTCTAATCTATTTGATTGTGGTGGACGTTGAGTTAAAACATCATAGTGAGCAAAGAATTGAGCCTCATCAGAGATAGGAAAAGAAAAGGCTATTCTTGGCATAAATACAGTCTCTGGAGTATAGTCTTCAAAGGCATTATCAACATTAACCTCTCCTTTTAATGCAGCTTCAGCATCCTGAAGATATGGTTGTATTTGTCCTCCTGCTGCCTCAGCCAGTAAATTAGGATCAGAAATTTGAAGACCCTGAGCATTATACCATGTTTCATTATCTCGATAACCGACAATAGTTGAAGGATTAGACACATCATCTACATATACAACATAATCATCTCCTATAGTTGAAGGGTGACCATTAGGAGCTAAATCATCCCAAAAAGTTCCTGCGTCATTTTGAGCTCCTTTGGTAAATGATTGATATAGTAAATATTTATCAGATAAGACTTTTTGATTTGCATCATATCTATCTATCCTTAGACCAATATTAAAAATTAAATCTTCTATTGCAAATTTATCTTGAATATATCCTGCTGTATAAATAGGATTGAAAGATGCGATTTCTCTAGTGTAATTTCCATTTTGATCTTGCTTTTCAAAGAATTCTTTAAGAGTTGGGTTACTATTTAACTTATTTCCATATATATCATATCCAAAATAATATGCTAAACTTGAACCACTATTTAATAGTTCATCTTGACTAAACATTCCAGCATCAAATTGAGTTGGAGATAAGGAATCAATATCAATAAAAAGTGTTGAAGTAGCTCCTAATCCTAGCGATTCTCTTAAAGATCTATCAAACCATGATTGTTCCTCTGCAACATATAGTCTGTTAAAATTAACTGTATCTTGATACACTCCATTTTCATCATATACAGGATTTGGATTACTCAGATCTCTTTGTAAAATATGCTTATTAGTTTGCTGCCTCATCAATCCCCACATTCCCATTGGCCCAAAACCCCAATAAGAATCATCTCTTTGTTCAAATTCAAAACCAAAAGAAAATTCATGGGCTTTAATATCAGCAGACCCAGAAGCCTTAAATGTAGTTTGAGTATTTTCTTGCTTAGCCGCTCCATTATACATAGTTCCATGATTACCATACAAAGAATAAACTGAAGCTGGTAGATCTCCATTTCGTAAACCTTGCCCTTTTAAATCTGCTGCAGTTCTAATAACTCCATCATTCTGAGCACCTACATATGATGTTAAACCATAATCACTAAACATTTGATAATAGGCATTAGTGTAATTTGATAAATCCGTATTTGTATATTTATTTTCCTGAAAAGTATAAAGCGTATCTCCCCATCCTTGATGAATTTTACCTGTGTAAATTATACCATTTGTAGAGTCAATAGCAGCACCATTATTATAAATATTTTGTGTATACGTATTAAACTGTCCTACATAACCATATTTAAATAAATCAAATTGATGATCAGCATCAATATAAGTATATTGGTTATTTGTATAATCACCGTGAATAGTAAAAAATGCATTTTTAATAGTTGTAGAGCTGCTTTCTTCATTATCCTCTTCGGAACCAAATTTCTGAGTTAATTTTCCAAACAAACGATATGTTGTTTGAGATGACTCTCTATTATTTGCTGAAGAAAACATAGAACGCCATCCAGAGAAATCTCTACTTGTGCGTTTATAAAACATCCCACCTAGAGTGAAAAAAGTTGTATTTGTAGGTCTAAAATCTAATTTTCCTGAAATATTAAATCTTTTTTCATTAGAATTGACTCTTGCTTGAACATTTTCAAAATCATCTGAAGATAAAAAATCAGAAGTACTTAGGAAACCTGCAGTTGCATTAGGGGCAAGCTGGAAAGGATTCTTTTGTAATTCCTTAAGAACATCATCTTTAACCTTCCACCTACCTATTGCTGAAGGGTCTGTATCATCTACATCTCGAAACTCTCCTGATATAAAATATCCAAGAACAGACCTTCCTTTAGTTCCATCAGAATTTCTTTTTTTCAATATAGGTCCAGATAACCCAAATCCTAATAAATTATAATTATACTTATCAAATAATGATGATGATTCCAATTCTATTCCACCAAAAAACTTATTAGAAGGGCCTTTTGTTGTTACTGCAATAATTCCACCTGTTGCATCACCATACTGAGCAGGAAGACCACCAGTCACTACCGTAATCTGCTCTATTCCAGAAGTTGGAATTCCAAGAGCACCTCTAACTTTCATTCCATCAACATAGTAAGCAGTTGCATTTGTTCTAGAGCCACGCATATTTACAGCATCTCCCTCATCTTTTTGATATATACCAGCAGTAGTAGCTGCTACTGAAGCAACACTTCTAGTTGGTAGAGCAACAATTTCTTCAGCAGTTTTTGTTTCTCCAGATAAATTATCTTGATCTAATAAGGGTTTCTTATACTCTATAATTTTTATTTCCCCAAGAGCTACACCTTCTTGTAATTTAACATCTTGAAAGGTTATTTTATTGGCTGAGATGATAACTCCAGTTATCTCAATTGTTTGATATCCCACAAAAGTAGCTTTCACTGAGTAACTTCCAGGTTCAATAGGTTTAATTGTGTATTGACCATCAAAATTAGTTGTTGTACCTGCGTATTGATTACCTCCTTTTTCAATAACAACATTAGCAAAAGGAATTGGTTCGCCACTCATAACATCACTTATCACCCCTTTAAGTGTTCCTGTTTGTGCAAAAGCAAAAGAAGAAAAACAGACTAATGCAATGATTGAATAAATTTTTCTCAACATAGTATAATGTTTCGTTTAAATATAATTTTTATAAATTTCAAAGTTCGTAAAGATATTAAAAAACATTAAAAAATATAAAAAAATATTCATTTCTTTTTCTTAAAATTGCACTAATGAATGCTAAAAAACTAATACTTATATGCTCAGCTCTTTTGATGTCATGTAGCGATAGTAATGATTATATTAAAAATGTATATGTAGATATTGATATTGATCTAAGCCTTCCTGAATTTAGTGAGCTTAATACAATTGGAAATAGCGTTTTTATTGAAGGAGGAAATAAAGGTATAATCATATATCATTATGCTAATGATGAGTACAAAACATATGATAGAAATTGTAGCTATGAACCTTCATTACAATGCTCATATATTGATTCCATCCAATCTTCTATTGCGCTATGCGGGTGTTGTTCTTCTGCATTTTTACTTGATCAAGATGGAGTCGCTGCTAACAGTCCAGCACTACTACCTCTAAAACAATACACCTGTATGCTAAGCAATAGCCTACTTCATATATTTAATTAATATCTGTAATATTCTGGTTTATACGGTCCTTCGACTTTAACGCCAATATAATCAGCCTGATCTTGACGAAGCTCTTCTAATTCCACACCGATTTTGGATAGATGCAGTCTAGCTACTTTCTCATCTAAATGTTTTGGTAACATATATACTTTGTTTTCGTAACTTTCAGTATTGTTCCAAAGTTCTAATTGCGCTAATACTTGGTTGGTAAAAGAATTTGACATTACAAAAGAAGGATGCCCAGTAGCACAACCTAAATTCACTAATCTACCTTCTGCAAGTAGAATAATATCTTTCCCATCAATAGTATACATATCAACCTGAGGCTTTACGGTATCTTTTGTATGTCCCCAATTGTCATTTAACCAAGCTACATCAATTTCATTATCAAAATGACCAATATTACATACGATAACTTTATCTTTCATGGCTTCAAAATGGTGACCTTGAATAATATCTTTATTTCCAGTGGTTGTAACAACAATATCTGCATCGCCAACTACAGTTTCCATTCTTTTTACAGCAAAACCATCCATAGCAGCTTGCAGTGCACAAATAGGATCTATCTCAGTAACTATTACTCGTGCTCCAGCACCTCTTAATGAAGCTGCTGAACCTTTCCCAACATCACCATAACCAGCTACAACAGCAACTTTACCTGCCATCATAACATCCGTTGCTCTTCTAATAGCATCTACAAGTGATTCCCTACAGCCATATTTATTATCAAACTTAGATTTAGTTACAGAGTCATTAATGTTAATCGCAGGTAATGTTAAAGTACCATTTTCCATTCTTTCATACAATCTATGCACTCCAGTTGTCGTTTCTTCAGATAAACCTTTAATTTCATTACAAAGTTTAGGGAATCTATCTAATACCATATTAGTTAGATCACCACCATCATCAAGTATCATGTTTAATGGCTTAGCATCACTAAATGCATGTAGCGTCTGCTCAATACACCAATCAAATTCTTCTTCATTCATCCCTTTCCAAGCAAATACTGGAATACCAGTAGCAGCAATAGCAGCAGCAGCCTGATCTTGAGTTGAAAATATATTACATGATGACCAACTAACCTCCGCTCCTAAATGAACTAATGTCTCAATTAAAACAGCAGTTTGAATTGTCATATGTAGACAACCTGCTATTCTCGCTCCCAATAAAGGTTTGCTATCTCCAAATTCTTCTCTAATTGATATTAAACCAGGCATTTCTGCCTCAGCTAAAATTATTTCTTTTCTTCCCCAATCAGCTAGTGATATATCCTTGACTTTATAATTCATTATTTACCATCTTTTATGTTAGTTTGCAAAAATACTAATATTATTACATTTGTCTAATGGGTTTGATTATTTTAAAAAAAGAGAGAAACACAGCAATTGCGATTTGGGAAATCACTGAATCATTAAATGAAATAAAAAACCATTTTCAAAACCAAAAAATAAAAAAATTTAATAGTAAAAAAAGACAACTAGAGTTCTTGTGTACTAGATTATTACTTCAAAAAATTAATAAAGACTTAGAAATCACATACAACAAATATGGGGCTCCTGAATTAAATAATAACCAATTCATATCAATATCACATACAAGAAAACTAATTGCAATTGTTATTAGTAATAAGAAAGTTGGTGTCGATATAGAATTAATATCAGAAAAGGCTTTAAAGGTAAAATCAAAATTTTTATCTGAAAATGACATGCTTGAACTAAATCAAGAAGAATCAACTTTGGCATGGTGTGCAAAGGAAAGTATTTACAAATGGTATCAAAAAAGTGACATCAACTTCAAAGAAGATATCAAAATCCTAAATATATTAAAATCACCCTCTAATAAAATACATGTTGATTTTAAGAACGAAAGTATTATTTTAGATTATCTAAAAATAGATAATCACTTTTTAGTGTATTTTTGCAAGTAGAACAAACAATAAATGAGCATATACACACACATACTATCTAGTAAAAAAAAGCAATCCAAACTCTTTGCCATTTTAATTGATCCTGACAAACAAGATAGCAATCAACTAATTTCAATAATAAATAAAGCTAATAAAGCAAAAGTTGATTTATTCTTTGTGGGAGGAAGCTTACTTATAGATGACAAACTAGAACAATGTATTGAAGCTATAAAATCAAACAGTAAAATACCTGTACTTTTATTTCCAGGAAATGCAATGCAAGTAAGTAAAAAAGCAGACGGTATATTATTTCTTTCATTAATCTCTGGAAGAAATTCACAGATGCTAATTGGACAACAAGTAATAAGTGCTCCAATTCTAAAACAAACAAATTTAGAGGTTATTTCAACAGGATATATGTTAATAGATAGTGGCGAAGCTACCACAGCCTCTTATATGAGCAATACCCCTCCTATTCCTCATAACAAGCATAATATTGCAGCTGCTACTGCAATTGCTGGAGAAATGCTTGGACTTAAAATAATATTTCTAGATGGGGGGAGCGGGGCAAAAAAAGCTATTTCAACAAAAATGATTAAATCAGTTAGCAGCCAAATAAACATACCTCTTATAACTGGAGGAGGGATTACATCTGCAGAAAAAGCTATTGAAAATTGTAACGCTGGTGCTGATATTATTGTTGTAGGTAATGCAATTGAAAACGAAAACAGTTTAATTAGTGAAATATCTAAAGCGGTTCACAAATTTTAGTATTTATAAATGAAGTGCACTGTTGAAATTTCTATGTACCCATTGCAAAACGATTTTAAAACCTTAATAATCGAATTCATTAAAAACTTAAGAGAATATTCTGATTTAGAAGAAATTCCTGAATTTTAAGAACATGTTTGACGCTATACTATCAATTCTACAAAATGAATTTCATTGGAGTATTCTTGAAACATTAGCCGTAATCTTTAGTGTCATATATGTAATTCTTGCTACAAAAGAAAATATTTGGTGCTGGGCAGCTGCCTTAATAAGTGTTGGCTTATATATGTATATTTGTTATCAAGCCAAACTTTATGCTGAGACTGGCCTCCAAGTTTTTTACTTTATAATGGCTATTTACGGATATTTTTCATGGAGTAAAAATGATGGCGCTTTAATGATAAGTGAATGGTCAACTAACAAGCATTTCATTATTATTTTATCAGCAACACTAATAACATTTTTATTAGGATTTATCTTTAGCATTTATACTGATGCCAAAATGCCAATAGTAGATTCATTCACAACAGTATTTAGTGTGTTTGCTACTTTTATGGTAGTTAAAAAAATTCTATCTAACTGGCTGTATTTCATTGTTATAGATATAATCGCCATACATCTCTACTATAGTAGAGATCTACACTTAACATCATTTCTGTTTCTAATTTATACATTGATTGCTGTTTTTGGTTTTCTAAAATGGACTCGCATACTTCAAAAACATGAATAAAATCATAATTACAGGACCAGAATGCAGTGGAAAAACCTCACTATCCAAAGGTTTGTCTAAACATTTTAAATCACCATTGATTGAAGAATATGCAAGAGAATACATTTCAAATTTAAAAAAGAAATACACACAAGAAGATCTATTAAAAATAG
>Ga0115002_10000872_pt1 | contig 42710 bp, 31 predicted proteins | sample ArcticOcean_MG_C_8_FD_89576 | JGI IMG/M metagenome (GOLD analysis project Ga0115002, IMG submission 89576) | Marine microbial communities from western Arctic Ocean - ArcticOcean_MG_CB11_86 | ecosystem: Environmental > Aquatic > Marine > Oceanic | place: Arctic Ocean: Canada Basin | collected... | reverse complement strand
AGACGAGTGCCGCCCCCACAATAGAGTGTATTATGCCCCAGGTCGCCACGGAGAGGGACGGGAACACGGTATGCCCGGCCAGGCCGCAGGCTGACAACAGCCCACCGCCGACCAGAAAGGACCATCCCACCAGATAGATGAGAAACACATATTGTATCGGTCTTCCCAGGCGCTCGACCCAGCCTTCCAGCAGGGTGGTGCCCGTCGCAAGCTGCCAGCGACCGAGGCCTTCATTCAGGGCGAATTTAAGGACGGCGCCGTAGACCACTGCCCAGATAAGCACGGTACCATATCCCGCGCCCGCATTGGTCGCGGAAATCATATCACCCGCACCTACGCCCGTGGCGGCTACGGCAATTCCCGGGCCCATGACAGCCATCATTTGGAAGATATTTAGTTTCATAGGCAATCAACCAATCAACAAATCCAAATACTCTTTGCCCGCAAGGATACAGGCGAATGGATCTCCGGCGCTGGCCATCTCAATACTGATGTATCCGTCAAAACCGCCCGCCACCATAACCTGAAGTGCCCGGCGATAATCAATCATCCCTTCGCTGAGGGGGGTGTTGTAGTGTTGGGCGCGATCTGCGGATTCGATATAGACCCGTTGTATATTTTTGACATGCCAGAAATCGGTGTGTGGGGCTAATTTACGACACACCTCTTCCCATGATTCTTCTGGGGTGGCATATGAAAAGTAGTAGTTGCCGAGATCAGGATTGGCTTTGACATCCGGCCGGTCGATGTGTGCCAACAGGCGTAACATACTATCGCCGGTATCTATGATACTGTTTTGATGGAGTTCGAGCGTCAAGGCGACCTTTTTAGCTTCCGCCTCAACGGCCAACGATTTCAAAAAGTCGGCCGCATACTGATAATCAACATCATGTGCACGCAGGCTGCTACCAACGGGTTTGGCCTGGCCCCGCAAATCCTGTTCCCGGATCCCCACCTGCCACGGTTGCGGCGAGATGGACATGTTGACGATCGGTGCCCCTACAAGGGCCGCGGCGTCTACCGACCGTTGGAGTTTTTGGCGGTTTTCTATTTGGACCTCTTCTTCGGCCGGCGGGATAATGATTTTACGTAAGACCGAAAGCCCACCGATCTCCAGACCGTGTTGACGTATTTCCTCACCTAAGGCCGCTAATGCTTCATCCGGTGCATGATAAAAGTCAAACCACGTCTCGCCCAGGTCGATCCCATCGAAACCATGTTCTACAAGCCAGTCCCAGAGCCATTTTCGTTCGTCTGGCAGCGGATAGCCGCGTTGGGCTGCCGCCTGGGATAGATAAGGGCGTAAGGTCAAGGTACAGAATAATATTTTCATATTTGTCTCATCGTAGGCACACGGCGCGCCGTGCACCTACGGCATTTGGATGATTACTCATTAGCCTGCATATACGTTTGTATGATATCCCGGCACAGCGCATGATCCTGACGCGCGGCATAGCCATCTGTCAGCGGCGTCTTCCCGTTGATAATACAGTCGTGAAAATGAATCAGCTCCAGCTTAAACGAATTCTGGTTGTTGACGATCACCTCTTTCGTCCACGGTTTACTACCGTCCATCCCCTGTATGGTCACTGGTGAGGGCTCATTACGGGCAAAGCCGGTGGGAAAACGGATGCTGACCCGCTGGGACCCGCCGAAAACTTCAAGGGTCTCCCGGAAATCCCACAATTCCGGGAGATCTGTCCACGTGGCCACGCATCGCTTATCTCCTTCATAGGCCAATACCATGGTGACACTTTTACCCTCACGCCATTGATCCATGCTGACCACTCGTGCCGGTGTGCCGAACATACCGCGCAGCACGCTGATATCATGGATCATACTTCCGGTAAGGGTGAAGAAGATACGTTGTACCTCTTCCGGTACTTCGCCGATGGCATCAAGAACGGCAGCGGCACGCAACGCTTTGCTGTGTTCAATCGCTTCCTGCGGAATATCATCGAAGTGGTAGAGGGTGAATTCTTTCAGGTGGAGGTTGTTGTTGGGATGGAGATGGTTGACCTGTATTAACCGGATATCGGGGATTTTCGCCACTTCCGACTGAGCATATTGGTACCCCGGATCATGTTGCTTCATGTAACCGACCATGAGTTTTTTGTCCGATGCCTCGGCGGCTCCGATAATACGGTCGGCCTCCTGAACCGATATACACATCGGTTTTTCAATAAATACATGCATGCCGGCCTGAAGGGCGGCGATCGCAACCTCTGTTTTCGGATCGGCAAAACATAACAGGACAGTATCCAGATCGAGCGCCAGCAGCTCACGATAATCTGTTACCCGGTGTGGGACCTGATACAGATCCCCCATAAAGTCGACAAGTTTTCGAGATACGTCACATAACCCGACAAGTTCATACCGGTCGCGTAGTTCCGATAAATGCGGCAGATGTTGAATTTGTGCAATGGCACCACAACCAACGACCCCCATTCGGATACGGTCCATGGATTCGTCCTTTCGAGAATATTGCTATGTAGATCATGCAGTGTAAGGCGTGCGGGATACGGCGTTTATGGGGTGCCGCATAACAAGCCCAGCAGATGGTATAGATACCCGTCTGCTGCGCTTGTTCATAGGATGTTACCAATACACCCGGAGGGAGTCGAACCCCCGACCTACTGATCCGAAGTCAGTTGCTCTATCCAGCTGAGCTACGGGTGCATGAGGGCATGGGAATCAGCGAAGAAACGAATCTGAGAAGTGTTCCCGCAGAGGATATCCATCTGCGAACTTGCTGATAAAAACATCTACTTTCTCAGATGCTCAGATGCTCACATACCCCAGGCAGGATTCGAACCTGCGACCCTCGGATTAGAAGTCCGATGCTCTATCCAACTGAGCTACTGGGGCGCATTACCTCCTCAATATACGCGCTCTACTAGTTCTGTCAATATGAGATTATACTCATCATCCGGATATTATTCACGAGATTCTGAGAATCTCTACGACAGAATAAGGTAGGGCATCGTATTGATCAAAACGTGAATTGTGAAGTCCACATACTTAATTGAAAAATGGATGCATGATGAACCGAGATATGGCCATAATTATCACAGTACTCTCGTGTATTTCTTCACCTACCTATGCGGCCTTTGACTTGGTTCCGGGCGGTGCGCGTCCATCAGGGATGGCCGGCGCCTTTGTTGCCATCGCAGATGACGCCCACAGCCCTTTTCTAAATCCGGCGGGCATGTCCCAACTCGGCCGTCTTGAACTGACCAGCTATTATACGACTCTCTTCGGCCTGAAAGATCTGACGAAATCGATTTTTTCCGGTGTGATATCGACGCCCGTAGGCCATGTAGGGTTGTTTTATCAGAGTTTCGGCGGTCCATTGTATCAAGAGTCGACCCTGGGGGGCGCATGGAGTCATGCCATTGGATCCCGCCTCATGGTCGGGGGAACTTTGCGGGCCCTTACCCTCTCGGTTAAAGAATATGGCGCCGCAAGTACCGTTTCGGTCGACGCCGGTCTCCTCGTCCTGTTGCCGTATCAGATGCGTCTTGGCATGACCGCTTATAATATCAATCGCCTGAAATTGGCTTCACGACGCGATGAAAGCCCCGGCGTGACCAGCATCGGGATCAGTCGGAGGAGCCAGCAGCTTAGGGTCGCGTTTCAGATGGATCATGAACCGCACCATGGGATAACCACCCGTTTGGGCCAGGAGTTTCATCCGGTTGAACCTCTGGCCATTCGGGCAGGCCTCACCACCGCCCCGGCGATGGTCTTTCTCGGCCTCGGTGTGCAGATCAGTCGGATCGTAGCCGACTATACCCTTTCTTCTCATCCCGTACTGGGTTCCAGTCACCATATATCGCTCTCCGTACGATTTGAATAAAGGATACTCAGTATGAAAAAGCAGGAACGGCGGAAGGATGGAAGGGAAAGGCAGGAGATGGAAAATGGCCCCGCCCTCCCACGCTCTCATCCTCCCACGCTCTCACCCTTCCGTCCTGCTCTTCCCCCCCATCTCATCACGATCTTATGCCTATGTGGTGTCTTTCACCTTCCATCCTGGAGTTTCGCTCAGGATTTGGATCATACCATCGAAGCCGTTGTTGATATAGAAGAAGGGAGCATCGATTCGGAGGATCTTCCCCTTCTGGAAGCGCTACGGCAGGCCCCGTTGGATATCAATAAGGCCGATAGGATCGCATGGGAGCAATTGCCCTGGATTACCGCTGAACTCGCTCAGGCATTGGTGGACTGGCGGCGTATCCAGGGGCCATTCTTGAACAGGCGTATGTTGATCCGGGTTCCGGAGATGAACGAGGCGATCCTGGATCATCTCATGCCCTTTATTACCACAGGTATCCACAATTCTCGCACGCAGGGCAAATGGCGTATGACAAACAGCCGACTAGATCGCGATGGCGTACAAGGTCCCGGCAGGCTCGGTATACAATCCGATGTGGACATTCGCGGGCGGTTTATCGGGGGGATGCGATTTGAACGGCGCGTACCGAATCGGACCTATAGATGGCAAGCAGGTTATGCGGAGGTCCATGATACAGGCCTCATAGACCGATTACTTCTGGGGCATTTTGAGATGGATTTCGGACAGGGGTTGGTTTGGAGTAGCCAATCTGCCCGGCCTTCTTTGAGCACATTCAGCGCCTCAGTGAAGCGCAGAAGTCGCGGCCTTCGGCCTGCTCGAACCACATATAGCTCCAAGCGCCTCCACGGTATGGCGGGATATCATGATGGGCGTCGTCTGAAATTTATTTGGGCCTTATCACGCGATAAAACAGGTCTGTGGAAAAATGGGGGCCGTTTGACGTGGTTGCATAACCGGGGATGGATGGGCACGTCCTTCGCTGTCCGGGGTAAAACATATTTCGCCGGCTTCGATATGGATATTCTTTTTGGTCCGACGAATGTGTTCGGCGAAATCGCATTCGCGGACGGGAAGTATACGGGCGTGCAAACGGGCCTTATCTGGCGAATGGGACCTATCGAGGGTGGCCTTGCGTTGCATCGTGAACCGATACGCTATTATGTAGACGACAAGGATGCGGCGAAAAATTGGAGCAGCCTGTTACTCCGTTGGAAACCTGACCCGCGTACGGTGGTGCAGCTGAGTGTTGAGCCTCAAAAACAAGCCCATCAACTGCTACTGAAACGGGTGGCCCGGCTCCGTCACAGATGGCGTCGGGCGATCACCCTGACGGGTACATGGCGCGAGGAGAATGAGACGCAAGGCGCCGTCGCGGGTTGGTTACAATCGCGTTGGCAAGGGCAGGTTGAGTGGCGCGTACGCCGCCAAATCCAGTGGCGAGGCAGACTCGAACGCCGGCGAAGGGTCGCTGAGGGAACAGATTATCAACTGCTGATGTCAACGCGATATCAGTCAAAGGAACAGGTAAACCTGTGGGTTCAATGGCAGTATACGCTGTCCGATCCGATCAAAGGTTTACCGGATGCGTCGACCTCTGCTCGGTCATACCGTTCGCGGTGGACCTTACTGATGCAGGGCCCTGTGACTCCCGGGATTGACATTCTAATGCGCTATGCCCAAACCCGGCAAACCAGACATGTCGCCCTCAAAACCCTTTTAAAAGAATCCGAATGGTCGATGCAGGTGAGTATGGCATGGTGAAGGAGAGGGACAGGCATCGGGGTTCAAGATTAGAATACGGCACGTATCTCGTTCCCTGTCCTCAATAGAATACGGTTGTCCTGAGCGCCTCTTCCAGCGTCGTAATACCTTCGCCAACCCGTTCAAGCCCCGAAGTCAGAAGCGTATTACAGTGCATTGCTACGGCCGCATTCCGCAGTTCAGCTTCATGAGCCCCTTGCTGTATGATCTGTTTAACCTCGCGTGTCACGGGCAGAAGCTCATGGATAGCCACGCGTCCTCGGTAGCCGGTATTATGACATTCTGAACACCCAGCGCCGACATAAAACTGGGTCGGCAATTGAATATAATCCGGTAGTTTTTGTAGGGAGAGCGCTTGATCCTCGTGTGGTGATTGCTCCTTACATGCGGGGCATATTTTACGAATAAGCCGTTGGGCGATGATCAAATTGAGGGCGCTGCTGATTAAAAAGGGTTCGATACCCAGATCGATCGGTCGGGTGATACTGGATGGGGCATCGTTGGTATGCAACGTACTGAAAACCGAATGACCCGTTAACGCGGATCGTACGGCAATTTCTGCGGTTTCCTGATCTCGGGTTTCTCCTACCATGATCACATCCGGGTCCTGCCGTAAAATGGCCCGGAGGGCACTGGCGAAAGACAGGCCGATATCCCATGTACGTGCACCTGATTAATACCTGTTACTTCATACTCAACCGGGTCCTCGACCGTCACGATTTTTCGTTCAGGCGTATTCAAATGTTGAAGCGCCGAATACAGGGTGGTCGTCTTTCCACTGCCGGTCGGACCGGTGACATACACCATGCTGAAAGGCCGGGCAATCGCATCCATGAAAAAATCCCGGTGGATATCGTTCAATCCCAGGTTTTCTACATCGGTCGTCAGGTTGTCCTTGTCCAGCAAACGGATGCCCACGCTCTCACCAAACACCGTCGGCAGGGTGCTGATTCGCAAATCAATACGATGACCTCGAATCGAAATGCGTGCTCGTCCGTCCTGGGGTATACGACGTTCTGCGATATCCATATGACCGATAATCTTGATCCGTGACACCACCGCATGAAACAGGTTTTTTGGCGGTGGTTGGATTTCTTTCATCATGCCGTCAATACGTATTCTTACCGAGACCGTTTTTCCCCTCGGTTCGATATGGATATCACTGGCGCCGGCCCCCATGGCCTGGTGAAGAATTAGATTGACCAGTTGAATAACCGGCGTTTCATCCGCTTCTAACTGAAGGACGGTTTCCGCTACGGGGTTTTCTCTCTCCTCCTCCTGAACGGTCACGATATCTTGGATACTCTGATCTACATCAATCTGCTGACCGTACACATGTTCGATAGCCCGGAGGATATCATCCCGGTCCGCTTGAACCGTTAGAATATCTAAATTCGTTCGCGTATGCACCGTATCAACCCCAACAATATCATGCGGATTTCCCAGGGCGATGGTGACGGTGGTAGCCGTCTTGTCTACCACGACCATGAAAAAAGCGCGGGCCATGCGTTCTGGGATTATATGCGCCGCCTCTCGATCAAGGGTGGCGGTTTGGATGCTTATTTTTTTGCAGGCTCTATAGGATAATCCCGTTCTTCAGATCGACCGGGAATCGCTTTTTCAAGCACCTCTTCAAGTTTGGCTGGCGTAATCGGTTTGACGAGATAGTCGTAAGCCCCCATCTCCCGGGTTTCGACCTTCGCTTCGTAGGAGGCGTTCGCCGTCATTATGATGACCCGCACATGCGGGTCCTGGTCAATGATATGTGGTAAGGCTTCATCGCCCGACATGACAGGCATATTCACATCAAGTAGAATCAGATCAAATCTATCTATACGCACCCGATCAATGCTTTCCATTCCATTTTCCGCCAGGGTCACCTGGCATCCATGACCGGAAAAAAATTCGGACAGAATCATGCGGGTCCCGGAATCATCATCAACGACCAGAATATGGGCACGTTTTGGTTTTACATCCGTGTCCATTTCTGCAAGCATACCCATAGGATTTCCTTTATCTCGTACCGCAAAGTAAAGAGGGACATATGGAGGTTTTCATGTATCGACAATAAAACAGGGAGACTTGAATAATTTATAGCAGAGAGGACAGTTTCGAGGGGTAATACGCTATGGCAAGTGTAGAGCGTATTAATTTTCTGTACGGTAAGAAGCTAGGGGGAAGCTTCCGTTTGGCCATGAAGGTATAGAGGGAGGGTTTGCAAAACTTCGTCTACCGTGGTCTGACCATTCGCTACTTTTTCGAAACCTGCATGGGAGAGTGATTTATAGCTGGTTAAGGCGGCCGCCTGGCGCAGTTGGTCGGTGCTGGCATGCTCGAGGATGAGCCGTTGTAAGGAAGAGGTGACCGGCAGGGCTTCATAAATGGTCGTATAGCCCCGAAAACCGGTCATACCGCAACGTTCGCAACCCGATCCGAAAAACCAGGTTTCGGGTATGTCGGAAATGGGGAGGTCCGTCAGGCGCTGTCGCATCGTTTCCGATGGTTCGGTCGAAGTTTTGCAATAGGGGCAGATCCGTTTCAATCGATACTGTGCCAGGACCAGGGATACCGTACGACTTACCATCAGGGGCTCCATCTCCATCTTGACCAGGGCAGACAGGCAGGCGACCGCATCGGCCGCGAACATGGTGCTTACGACAAGCCGTCCCCCCGCCGCTGCGTGCAGTGCAAGCGAGGTGGTCTCTCTGTCTGGTGTTTCTTCTATGGCGATGACATCCGGGTTGTGAAGTAAAATCTCCCGTAAGGCCGTGGCGTAGGTTTGACCGACTTCCGTTCGGATAGGGACTTGCGTGATCCCCGTGATCGGTTGGCTGAAGGCATTCCCCAGGACGACTATTTTATGGTCAGATGTCATAATCTGATGCAAGGCCGCGTAGCAAGTGGTCATCTGACCATGGCCAGGCAAACCGGTAAGAATCTCCATCCCCGTTTGTTTTCTCAAAATATCCAGTAAGGTCTGCTGATCGGAGGGATCAATACCCAATTTTGATATGTCCGGTGGGGAGGCCTCCTGATCATGCAAATAAATGAATACGCTGTCGCCGTACAGCGAAGGGAGGATATGGTAGGAATATAAAAACGAGCGGTCACCAGATCGAAAATAAATCTGATCGCGTGAGGTTCGACGGTTCGTCCTGGACTGCAAACGTAATTCGCTGTCTGTTTCCCTCTGTTTATGGGATCCTCGGATCGAGTGGATCAATTTATAATAATCTGAAATCGGTAAGTCGCCGAAGGATTCGAGACGCCCGTGGACCCGAAGACGGACAATGGCCCGGTCTTCGAGAGGGTCCAGATGTATCTCCAGGGCTTGACGTTCTTGAGCCCGGGAGAGTATCGCGGTCAATCGATCTCTTATTTCTCCTTCGGCTGGCCGTATGGTTTCTTCCAATGGCCGAGAGGTTTCCGTTGTAGTAGGAACAATAGGCTTGTTAACGAGGGGTGCTCTTGATTCTAATTTCGTTTTACTGGTCTGGTCTCTGACGACCGGCTCACTGTAGACCTTGCCAATGGCCTGTAAGATGTCTTGACGCTCGGCCTGCAAGGTGAGAATTTCGTAGCCGGTTTCTTTATTCAGCCGTTCGACAATATTTGTATCATTAGGATCAGTAATAGCGACGGTCAAGGTATTACGATGCAGGGAGACTGCGATCAGGAAGTGTGTTCTGGCCAACTGCTCGGGTATTAAATGGCCTATCTGGGGATCTATGTGATCCAGATCGATCCCGACCATGGCTAACCCCTCATCTGTAAGATCGTGAGGTTCCGTCTTTTGGGTAAGATATTTTTCAGCGATTTCTTTTAGTTTGGCCAACGTCACGGGTTTGACAAGATAGTCATAAACGCCATATTTTCGGGCTTCAAGCTTCGATTCATATGAAGCAAAGGCGGTCGTAATGACAATATGCACGTTCTGATCCTTATCACGCAAATGAGGTAGCGCTTCCAGACCACCCATAACGGGCATGTTCAGATCAAGAAAGATAATATCGTATGGCCCCTCCGCCATCTTATCGAGGCTTTCCCGGCCATTTTCAGCCATAACAATCCGGCAACCGAGGTGGCCATAATACTGGTTTAAAAATTCACGTGCCAGAGCGTCATCTTCAATAATTAGAATGTTACCACGGCAAGCCATAGGTTCACCTTGTAAGGGAATCAACGAAATGGCCCATCGTCTGGTCTTTTGAGCAGCCTGGCGATGCGCTCCCCCGGCACTTGTACGGGGGGGGTCATTTGCAGATTCGTCGTTTTATGCTTACCACTGTAATGATGCCAATAGATCTTCCGGACTACCGGCCATACACCTTATTCTTCCCCGGACGCTTTTTGTTTCGCCTGGAGCGAGGTCGCCCAGTAAGAAATTGGAGTGGAGACAACCATGCTGATCCTGATTGTCCCAGACTTCTGCCACACGTTCCCAGCTTGTACCGATGATATATCGACGGTCATCGCTGGCCCGCAGGATTGATCCGCAGGATAAAACGGTGTCACTCAATTCTCCCCAATACGACGCAGCATAATAGTGTATGGGGCGCTCATCGTCAATAGAATAATGGGTGCGGCATGGATCACCGGTACCCCGATGGGTGTCCTTTAGACGGATCAATTCATCGTGGGCGACGACATAGGTTCGTTCGAGTCCCGGATCTCGAAAGGTCTCCGATGGGTGACTTAGGCAGGGGACGCCTACGACATGATGCCAGGGTTTGGCGCTGATATTTTTCACGGTGAACTTAAGGTCCAGGCCTTGCTTGACATGGTCGATGAGCACACGGAACCAGATGCCCTGAATAAAATCCAGGCCCAGTTCCGCAGACCGGGTATCCTGCTCCAGTACGGCGAGGTCCGCCTCGTTGGTGGTCCATTCATACCACAGCTTGCCCTCCTCAGTTGGGCCCTGCCAGCTTACGACGGGGTGATGATGCGTTTTGAAAACGCCCTCGTTGCAACTGAGTCCCTCGGGGATGCGATACGACCAGCGACTACCGGTCGCGGCAGAAACCACATGCAGGCGGCACGGGCCCGTTTCAGCTGTAGCCCGTAACGAACCGGAGACAGCGGTCCCGATGCCGGTTGAGCCATATCCGTTGCCGCAGTAAAAGAGGCGCAAGCGGTCGTTTTCCTGGACGACAGACGGATAGGCGACCATCTGCCGTTCCCATGATTGACCTCCAGGGCCAAGGGTCAGGTCATCCCCATACCCACGACCTGTGGACCAGTGGAGACCATCGGCCGATTCGGCATAGCAAATGGAATAATAGCCCCAGCGGGTGCCGATGGCTGAGTAGAACATGCGGTAGGAGCCATCCGCCTCCTGTTGGACCACGGGCCCGGCTGCTGCGATATTAACATAATCCCGTTCCGGATCTCGAAACAGCAGCGCCCCACGTTTTTCCCAGTGTATACCATCGTGTGATACGGCATAACATATGGTCTTCTGCTGATCCGTAAATACATCATCACCGAGGGTTGGGCACCCGGTATAGTAAAATCGCCATTCTGTACCACCGTCCGGCAGATGGACCTGGATGACGGAACCACCCGCCATGCCCCGGGCATCGGGATCGCCTTCAATCTGGCTTGGTGCAATAATCGGATTCTGATCATATTTTGTAAACGAGAGCCCGTCGTCTGAAAAAGCCAGACCGATACCGGGAAACTGGGCAAGGCCCGTACCCTTCCCGCAGTTGCCGGTATAATACAGATGCCAGCGATCTGGAAATTTGACGACATGCGGCAGGACCGTCCAGTTGAAATCGAAATCCCCATCTTTCCCCCGGTCCAGCACGACCCCGTGGCGTGTCCACGCTGTTGGTTGATCGATGGGGGCTGTGGCCAGACAGATCCGTTTATGGCCTTCTTCGTCTCCCCCTGCATAATACAACCGGTAAGTATCATCGATGCGCAGCACAAACGGATTCATACAACAACTTGATTCCTGGGCCAGGTCCTTCGACGGCGGTAAGACCGGACTGGCCGGATCACGAATCCACCACACGTTCCGTTGTAAAAATTGTTTGTCCAATGGGCATGTCCTCGTGTACGAACCATCTCTTCCCGGCCCTGTACGATAATATGATTTTATGGATGGTTTATGCCCTTAATATGATACTCAATTTTGAAATAACCAACCCTTTTTCATAGGGAAGAAATCCCGATCAGTTTTCTCCTAAAGTATACCAGCCAGCCAGCCAGCCGATCCTACCTATAATAACTAACATAAAGTTACTGATGATTGCGATCAGTGAGCATGGCAGATTGTCAGGATGGTCATAACACGCTATATCGGTGTTACCACTAGGTACAGTTTTCCAAACTCCATCCTTCCACTCTTCCTTCCTCCCGCCCGGATAGTCGGCCTGTCGTTGTCATCACGGATCCCATAGTTAGGAGCCGGGAAAATGTCTCTTTTCTATACTCGTTTTCTTGCCCTTATCCGGCATGGAACCGGGCCATATCTGGTGGTGGTAACTGCGTTGTTGTTTTCGCCAGCATGGGCGTATAGCCAGCCGCCAGGGATCATAGTTACGGCTGCAGGAACAGGGTCTCCCGGGTTTGGGGGAGACGGTGGACCGGCCTCTCAAGCGCAATTACATCTGACCTTCGGCCTGTCTGCGGATGCTTTTGGATCCATCTATATTGCGGATGCCATAAACTATCGCATCCGCAAGATCACGATGGATGGGACCATCACTACCGTTGCCGGTATCGGGACTTACGGGTTTGCAGGTGACGGTGGACCGGCCAGGCAGGCCAAATTGGACACGCCATTCGATGTGACGGTAGATGCCGCCGGTGTACTCTACATCGCGGATACGTTCAACCATCGCATCCGCCGTGTCGGTCCCGATGGGGTCATCACAACTATCGCTGGCCGGAGCGGGTTCGGATTTTCAGGAGATGGTGGTCCCGTCCCACAGGCCAAATTGCAATCCCCCTTTGGTGTATCTGTAGGCCCTGACGGCTCTGTATATATTGCGGATACGTTCAACCATCGTATCCGCCGTGTCGGTCCTGATGGGATCACCACGACGGTTGCGGGTAACGGTCAGGCCGGTTATGCAGGTGACGGCATGCCGGCCAGAGAATCCAGCCTGTTCAATCCGAAATCCGTGACCATAGACGAGACCGGTGATCTCTTTATTGCAGATACAGACAATCATCGGGCCCGTCGCGTGGGTTCGGATGGGCTCATCACAACGGTTCTCGGTGACGGCCTCGAAGGGTATGGCGGAGATGGTGGTCCGGCGATAGATACTCGCCTGCATGAACCTTACGATTTCATCACGGATCTCAATGGCAGCGTGTATGTATCCGATTCGCATAACTATCGCGTACGACGGGTCGGTGGTACCCTGAGAACCTTGTTTGTCAATACCAATCCGGAAGGTCTGGGCGTTTCTTTTACGGCGACCGAAGATGTATTCGGTTACGCCGTCGGACCATCACCTGTTCGGCGACAGTATGCGTATGGACATCGTATTGATCTTTCCGCGCCGGGCACAGCAGGGGGTATGTTATTCCAGAAATGGACCAGAAATGGGCACGATCTCTCACCCGTATCAGACCTGACGAACAACATGACCGAGAATGATTTCCTCACCGCGGTCTATGTGGTGCCACCGGATACCATTCCACCGGCTCTGATCGGAGGCCTGTCGCTGCAATGGCAGGAACAGGCGGTGCGATTGCAATGGGAAGAAACCCCCGATAAGGATCTGGACGTGTATATGCTGTTTCGTAACGAGGCACCAAATGTGTCGATTACCGACCTGTTGACGGCCCTGCCTGAATCAGAAACAGCCTATACCGATACCGCGATTGAGTTCGGTCAGAGGTATGCTTATCGACTTGCCGTCATGGACACAGCCGGTAATAGGAGCCATCTTAGTGCCCTGTTTATATTACCATTCCGATCCTTCCGGACACCCTTCCTCCTGAGCCGCCTGCCAGCTTAACCGCCGTCGAGCAGGGTAATCACATCGATCTATCCTGGACGGGCTCAACCGCTTCTGACCTGGCCGGTTATATGCTATACCGCAGCGAGACGGAGGAGGCTTCTTCCTCTGATTCTTCAGAGACCTGGTCCTGGCTCCCTGGTCCGTTAACCGCCTACACCGATAGCATCATCAAAAGGGGAATAACCTATTATTATCGGTTAGCCGCGCAAGATACCACGGGCAATGTAAGCGCAGTCAGCAGGATATCTGCGGTCGTATCCTTACCACCAGACACCACTGCGCCTCCGGCACCTGCCCAGATCAATCTCTTTGCTGTCGATGGCCGGGTGTTCCTGCAATGGGCAGCGAGCCCGGCACTGGACCTCGCTACTTATTTGGTTTTCAGGGAAGACCATGAAGTGCATAGATCACAGGTGCCCAGAGGACAGGTGCCGTCTCCTACAACGACATTTATCGACGATGAGGTGACCATAGGCCAGACGTATTTTTATCATCTGGTCGCCGTCGACGCAACAGGTAATAAGAGCCCAAGCAGTGAGGTCGTACAGGCAACCCTGTATCCTGCGCCGGACCATACGCCCCCTGATCCCCCCGCCATACCTTCCGCCGAGTTGACCAGAGGGATACTTACGCTGAACTGGGTGGCTAATGCCGAACCGGATCTGTCGGACTACCTGGTCCTGAAAAGTGAAGATAGCCTGTTCAGGCTACCGGATTCATTGGGCTGGGTACCGCAAACCTCTTTTTCAGATAGCACCGGCAACATGAGTGGTCTAAGCGGTACCGTCCATATTGCCGTTCCTCTACCTCTTGATACTGTTCCGCCTGTCGTGCAAATCATAAGCGAATTAACGCCCATTCAGGTAGGTGAGTCCCATAGAATCACAGTGAAGGCGTACGATGACAGAGCGTTACAGAGTGTAAAAATGGTTTACAGGGCGATCAATACCGCTGTAACACCGGATACGCTCAGTATGAAACAGCAGGCGGATTCGACCTATCAGGCCATACTACCCGGTAGCGCGATGGCGGTGCCCGGCGTGGAGATGACGGTTATGGCCTATGATGAGGCCGGCAACAGCACAAAAACGAATAAACAAATCATTCCAGTAACGGAACCGATTCACGCCATCAGTCTCTTTCAGAATGCCCCCAATCCATTTAATCCATCTACAAATATCTCCTTCGCATTGCCTCAGCCTGCGCATGTGGTCCTGGAAGTATATAATATGCTGGGACAGGTTGTAAAAACGCTGATCAATGAACCCCGGCCCGCAGGCCGGCAGTCCGCCCGATGGCACGGCAAAAACAATACCGGTGAACCGATTGCCAGCGGGTTATATATCTACAGATTGCAAATCTAAACCACCGTCTTCTCCCGAAAATTGGTCCTGCTTAGATGACATAGAAGTGCGAGTTCTGCGTACCGAGTACCGAGTTACAATCTGGTCTTAATGCAGGTTGCAAAAACACAATAACTCGGTTATATTGTCAGAATTCGGCACTCAGAACTCGATACTTCTATACTCAGGACTACCCATGACCACCTTTACTGTCGTATCCGATTTTGAACCCCGTGGAGATCAGCCGAAGGCCATCGAGGAACTGACCGAAGGTATTCGCCGTGGGGATAAACATCAGTGCCTGCTCGGTATCACCGGAAGCGGTAAAACCTACACGATGGCTAAGGTCATCGAGGAGGTACAAAAACCGACGCTGATTATATCCCCCAATAAGACCCTGGCCGCTCAGCTTTACGGTGAGTTCAAAGGGTTCTTCCCCAACAACGCGGTAGAATATTTTATCAGCTATTACGACTATTATCAGCCAGAAGCCTACCTGCCTGTCACCGACACGTTTATAGAGAAAGACTCTTCGGTTAACGATGATATCGACAAGCTCCGGCTACGCGCGACCAGTGCGCTGCTTGAACGTCGGGATGTGATCATCGTGGCCTCTGTCTCTTCGATATACAGCTTGGGGTCGCCCGATGAGTGGAAGGAATTCATACTGCTGTTAGAATGTGGGGAGTCCTACGAGCGGGATGATATTCTTCGTAAGCTGATCGACATGCATTACAACCGAAATGACTACGACTTCGCACGTGGTACATTTAGAGTTCGTGGCGACAGCATAGATATTCGGCCGGCCGATCAGGAAAAGGGCATTCGTATCGAGATGTTCGGTGATGAGGTCGATCGGATCACCGAATTTGATCCACTTACCGGAGAAGTGCTGGAAGAACGGGATCGCGTCGCCGTTTACCCTGCCCGGCATTTCGTTACCACGGCCCCACGGTTGTCACAGGCCATTGAAAAAATCCAGATAGAGCTGGATGAACGGCTGAAGGAACTCTATAACGAAAATAAACTCCTTGAGGCGCAACGCATAGAACAGCGAACACGCTTCGATCTCGAAATGATGCGAGAAATCGGTTTTTGTGCCGGCATCGAAAATTACTCCCGGCATCTTTCAGGGCGAGAGGCTGGCGCGCGTCCCTTTTGTCTGTTTGATTTTTTCCCTGAAGATTTTTTACTTATTATCGATGAATCACATGTCGGAATGGGGCAGATCAGGGCCATGTACAATGGCGATAAATCTCGTAAAACAACGTTGGTGGAACATGGTTTCCGATTGCCGTCAGCCCTGGATAACCGGCCGTTGACCTTTGATGAATTTAATTCGCTGATCAATCAGGTGGTTTATGTCTCGGCTACGCCTGGCGACTATGAATTAGAGCAGTGTCAGGGCGTCGTCGTCGAGCAGATTATCCGTCCTACCGGCCTGATGGACCCGGAAATTACCGTGCGGCCTGTAGAAAATCAGATTGACGATCTGCTGGCCCGTATTCGAGAGCGGGTGGCTCGTAAAGATCGCGTACTGGTCACGACCTTGACCAAGCGTATGGCCGAAGATCTGACCGATTATTTTCGTCAGCTGGATGTACGTGTGCAATATCTGCATTCTACGGTACATACCATCGAACGGGTTGAGATCTTACGGGATCTACGTCTGGGGAAGTTCGACGTGCTGATAGGGATCAATCTGCTGCGTGAGGGTCTTGATCTACCGGAGGTTTCTCTGGTCGCCATTCTGGATGCGGATAAAGAGGGCTTTTTACGTTCAGAACGTTCGTTAATTCAGACGGCAGGCCGGGCAGCGCGAAATGTGAACGGCGAAGTCATTTTTTACGCCGATAGGGTTACAGATTCGATGCGACGCGCCATCGAGGAAACGAATCGGCGTCGGATTGTACAAAGGGAGTACAATACATTGCACGGGATCGAGCCAGCAACCATTTATAAGTCGATAGATGAGATCATGAAGGCCACGATGGTCGCGGATGCCAGGACGGTAGAAGAGGAAATGCCTATTCTCAACACCCTCGCCAAGATGGATCGCGGTGCGCTCCTCGACGAACTGCGTCAGGCGATGCATGACGCAGCCGCCAACCTGGAATTTGAAAAAGCCGCCCGCCTACGCGACGAGATAGCCCGTCTGGAAGTCCAACCAACCGAATAGCGGATTCAGACGGGAACGGTGAATCTGCTGATGTTTTGGAACGCGTCCCCTCCCGCGTGCGTCTTAATTGATAGAGAAGATCCGGATTTAATATATAGATACCGCCCAGATCCCTCGCAGGGAATCGGCCGGGGGGCAGGTCCAAATGAAATATCCAATACACCTCTTTATCATGATCAGCTTGCTGTGGGTTGGCGGCTGTGCATCGGTTTTAGCTCAACCAGATTGGATGGCTAAGCCACCCAGAGCATCGAGCCTGTATATGTACGGCATTGGCATTGCCCACGCGACAGGCGATCAGGTGTCGGATCGCCAACGGGCAGATGATGCGGCGCGGACCGATATCGCGCGACAATTACGGGTAACGATAAACGCCAGTTTGACCACCACCACCAGTGAGAATACGGAGGTGGGAATTACATACGATACAAAGCAGGTGATTGAAAGTTCGGTCTCAATCACTCTGGATGGCGTCGATATAAATAAACGCCACTATGATAAAAAACATAAGACCTATTACGCCCTTGCCCGGCTTAACCGGCAGAACGCGGCAGAGCGCTTCAGCCACGATATTCAATCTGCTGCCCAGCGGGCGGCTGGTTTTTTAAATCAAGCGCGCCGCCATCAAATGGAAGGGGCCACGTACCGGATGTTCCTGACGCTATGGCAGGCCGCCAGGGAACGAGCATCTGTTGGTGTGGAAGAAAGTATGTATCGTGTACTCGCCTCAAATTCAGTGGACGGTCTGTTGGGTGGGGTTGGGTTGGGCTCAGACTTCAAACCGGACCACGCAGAGATCGAGCAGATGATGAATAGCATAGTCGCAAATATGTCGTTTGAGAAAATCGCCGGTGACGGCCAATCTATTTTTCGAGGGCAGCTCCGTGAGCCTCTGTCTGCTCGGTTGACGACCCGGTGGGAGGAGCATACGATACCCGTCGCCGGTTTTCCTGTTCGATTTGATATCACGCAGGGACACGGAAAGCTGGAACAGCGGGGCACCTCCGGGACGGATGGCATGATTCAGTCCACCGTGAATCGTATGCTGCCGGGAGGGGAGCCGTTCAGTGAAGTCGTCGCATCCATTGATACCGCAGCGATACGTGCCCAGGCACCAGCCGGTCCGTCCGCCAACTGGCTAAATCGACTGGGAGAAGTCCAGGCCCGATACAGGTTAACCCCTGGCGAGTTTGGGTTTGAAGATGGGATCGGCGAGCTGGCCTTTCGATTACGTCGCCGTCTGCCGGAAGATCTATCTATGGTCGTCGGGCGGTTTACCTATCAGGATACACGCATCGCCGGGCCATTTACCGGGCCATTGCGCCGATTTATGAAGAAAGAAATCTCGGCATTGGTGCCGGGGCGGTTGATTGAGCAGGTCCGCCTATCCGCGGGGACGACGGCATATGGCGATCCGGAAACAGTAGAGACCTTTGCCAGGTCCGCCCGGGCGGATGCCGTAATCTGGGGTGATTATTGGGAGCGGGGAGACAGTATTCTCGTTGCGGCTCGTTTGACCGGTAGCGATGGAACCCGTTTGGCTTCAGCACAGATATTTATACCGCGCGCCGCAGTCGCACTGTATACGATCCGGCCGCCGACCCTCGATCCGGATCTGCCTGCTCCGCCGGTTAAGGGCATCCCGATTCATATCTGGACAGACCGTGGCGATGGTGCTCTGTATGTGGAAGGTGATCGCCTCGCCATATTCGTGCAGAGCGAATCTGATTGTTACCTGCGTTTATTATACCGACAGGTCGATGGAACCATCATCCAGATTTTTCCTAATAGCCTGAGCGGAGATGAACGGGTCACCGCCGATCAGGTGTATGCGATCCCAGACGCAGAGGCCGCGTACGACTTTGTGGTACAACCCCCTTTCGGGGTAGAATACCTCGTTGCTATCGCCAGCTCAACGCCTTTTGCATCGCCTTCAGGACGTGAAATAAACGGCGGGGTCTTACTTCGTGGTACCATGACGGATGTGGTTAAACGCCTGACCCGAAACAACGCCTGGTATGGACAAGCGATGTTACGAATGACGACGATAGCACAGTAACCTGGTTTTTAACAACCTTCGCTACGGTTGTACATGCACGGTACGCCGTGTATCATCAGCACTCAGGAGTACCTTATGGGCATCAGAGCCTGTCTTCTTTACCCATTTACCTATAGACAGCTGATAGGGGGCCTCCTCCTCTTTATGGTATTAGCGCTGGGTTGTTCCGGGCCGCGCACGATTTCATTTATGGCCTACCAGCCCCCCGATTTCGATGTCTCATTAATTAAGTCCGTGGCCATCTTGAGAATAGATGCGTCCGACCGGCGGACCGGAAAATCCGTGGAAGCCCGGTTAATCCAGGATCTGATGCAGCACGGCTATTTTTCTGTAAAAGAAGCCAATCAGAATCTGAAGGCCATCACCACCCAAAATCAGGAACAAAGTCTCGAAATCGGCCGACGGCTTGGCGTAGATGCTATTATCGTCGGGAATGTCGATGGACAGATTTTAGATCATCATTCAACCAGAACCAATACTAAGCAAGTCCTGGCCCGGTATAAAACGGTGGTCGAATATGAATCTCAGCGGGTACAGAAAACAGTAAAAGTACGGGTGAAGGAAAAGGGAAAGTGGGTAACCAAAGATAAGAAAATCACCGAAGTGAAAAGGGTGCCCGTCAGAAAAAAAGTACCGGTCTACAAGCAGGTAACGTATACGGAAAAATATCTGGAACGGGGTGGGGCGATTACTGTTAATCTGCGGTTTATCGATGTGGCCACTGGAAATATTCTGGCATCCAGGAGTGCCTACAGACAGGCGAATCATCGTAAATTGGTCTCGTCGAATGAGCCACCGTCGAGGCGGGCCAGACGTCGGAGTAATGAGGGGGCCGTCGGCGGTTTTCTGGATGCGATAATCGAATCAGTCGCGAATGCCTCATCCCCAGCGCGGCGTAGCAGTGCCAACATCCCGGATCGTCAGACCATTGCTTCGGATCTTGCCGTGGCGGCGACCAGAGAGTTATCGGAACAGATATCCCCTCGGCAAATCAGCGCTGTGCGCGTGCTGCAATCCAGCAAAGCCGTAGACCGGGGGGTTAAGTATGCCCGCAATAATCAATGGGATCAGGCTGGTCGGGAATGGCGCCGTATCCGGGACCTGGAACCTGAAGAAGGTGCGGTTTGGAACAATCTGGGCGTCTATTACGAACATGCTGGCAAATATGCCGAGGCCAAAGAGGCCTACGACCAGGCCGTAATGAGATCCTCCGGCAACCGGGTGGCCAGACAGAATCTATCTGCCCTCACCGCGATGATAGAAGCGCTTCAGAAACAGACCGCTTCACTGGGCGCCAAAATAGAAGAAACCAGCCTGGGGCTTATGGCTTCCAGTGTGCTGGAAGGGACTATGGCAGAGCGGCTTGGATTACGAAAAGGGGACATCATCAGCCGGATTAATCGTAAGCCGGTAGAGGACCTGGAAACCCTTGAGAAAGAGGTTGTGAAAACCGTTCGATTCGGTGGAGACCTGATTGTAGATGTTCTGCGGGCCGGAGAGCCGGTCGTCCTCAGCCTGGTGGTAGGTGAAGATCGGCAGCAGGTGGTATCCGTACCGCATGGCTACGAAGACGAACCGTCGAATTCCACCGGGGTATTGCCGGCTGTGGATGTAGACCAGGTTGTGACGTCCCGGATTCGTAGACCAGATGCCTTAGGTGTTATCTTCGGCGTTGAAGAGTACCGATATGCCCCGTCGGTGCCGTATGCCCGTCATGACGCCCTGGTGGCCCATGAGTATTTTGTACGTTCTCTCGGCCTTAAGGAGAGTAACATATACCTGCGTACCGACGGAGATGCCACGCAGGGTGAATTCCGAAAGGTCTTCGACCCGGCACAGGGCTGGCTGGCCAAGCGTATAAAACCCGATGTCACAGAAATCTTTGTCTATTTTGTCGGGCATGGGGTGCCCGACCCTGCTACGCAAGATGCCTATCTGGTACCTGCCGATGGCGATCCGAATTATCCCACCACCAGTTTTCGTCTGGATGAACTATATCATAGCCTGAACAAGCTGCCTGCCCGCCAGATTACCCTTTTCATAGACGCCTGTTTCAGTGGCCAGGTCGGCCGAGGTGATCAGATTCAGATGGTGCTGGCAGGGGCCAGGGGCATCGGTGTGCAGGCCCGCCGGGTAACACCGGCCCCGCATCTGGTCGTCTTAACCGCCGCCCACGGCAACCAGGTTAGTTCCAGCTATCCTGAAAAATCACATGGCCTGTTCACCTACTTCGTTTTAAAAGGCCTGCAGGGCTATGCGGATCAGGATGGTAACAGTGACGTGACCGTGGGAGAACTGTATGCCTATGTCCTGGACAGCGTATCAGTCCAAGCGGGCCAACTTGACCGTGAACAGACCCCGGAATTGCAGGGGACTGATGTTGATCGTATCCTGGTCAAGTACTGATCCACCGTAAACCGCTGGTGGCACGTGGTACCAGGTTGACAGGCGGATAAAACATGGTATATTCCCAGGGTCTGATGCCTTTCAATCACTATTCAAACATCACCATTCAAACATCCCCTCCCACATGCTCCTTCCTATTCAAGACGAAAATCCGACCTATTCTAAACCGGTCGTAACCGTTGCCCTCCTTTCTGCTAATGTGTTGGTTTTCCTCTATCAATTCATGCTGGGGCCTGTGGGTGAACAATTGTTTATTTTCAAGACGGCGGCCGTCCCGTACGAGCTGACGCATTTCGTAGACCGTACGTCTATTGCTATCTCAAACACACAATATGTCTACCCCGAAGGCTTCTTCCCTTTTCCGCTGACGTTGCTCACCGCCATGTTCACCCATGGGGGCTACATGCATCTTGGCGGCAACATGCTTTATCTATGGATTTTCGGTAATAATATAGAAGATGCCATGGGACATGGGCGTTTCTTTCTCTTCTATATGCTTACCGGACTGGGAGCGACCCTCGTCCATGTCTTGTCTGATCCGGACTCCACCATTCCGATGATTGGAGCCAGCGGCGCGATAGCCGGGGTGCTGGGCGCTTATTTTGTATTATATCCGAAGGCGAAAATTAAGACATTTGTCGTCCTGATTGTTTTCATTCAGATTATTCATGTCCCGGCGATCCTTATCCTGGGCTTCTGGTTTCTCAGGCAAATTATCGGCATAGGCAGTGACGGTATCGCCTGGTACGCCCATATTGGCGGTTTTATAGTCGGCATGTTTCTGGTACGCCGCTTCGCTCGCACCCGGTCACGTCCTATGATTATTGACCCCAGTGGTGAATGGTAACTCACCAACTCATCAACTTACCCGCTCAGGTGGTTTATGCTTCGATTCATATCTGCTGTCTATATCGCGATGATTGTTTTTTTCAGTCCCCAAGATCTTTTCGCACAGGATAGAGAACAGGCCATTACCGTGTACTCAAACGGTTTGGGCCTCGTACGGGATATGCGAACGATTGAATTACCGAGGGGACGCAGCACGGTGATTATTTCCCAGGTCGCTGCCGAAATTGATCCGACTTCCGTACGGATAAAATCCCTTACGGCCCCGGAAGAATTGTCTATCCTTGAACAGCGGTATACCTATGACCTGGTCAGCGGTAACCTCATTCTGTCCAGATACCTGAATCAGGACATACAACTGATCACCGGTGACTCAGATATACCCGTTACCGGACGTTTGTTACATGCTGATATGGATCAGGTCTCCCTTCAGCTTGAGAAGGGGCGGGTCGAAATTATACGCCGGGCGGCTATACAGCGCATCAGTTTACCGGCCGTCCCTGAAGATCTGGTGACGACGCCGACCCTGACCTGGTTGCTGGATAATGACCGAAAAGCAGGGATGCACCGACTGGAACTCTCGTATCTCACCAATGGGATAACCTGGCATGCCGAGTATACCGCCCTTATGAATGAGAGCAATACCGAAATGACGCTCTCCGGATGGGCGACGATCGATAACAACTCCGGCTCTACCTATGATAATACGGCCATTACGCTGGTGGCAGGTGATCCCAACCGTGTTTCAGCGCCGCCACCTGTGAGAAGAAGAGAAAACGTATTTCTGAGAACATCGAGTAGCCCCCAGCAATTCACTGGGCAGGTCCTGTTCGAATACCACGCCTATGCGCTAGAGCGCCGGGCAACGATTGAAGATCGGTCGTCGGTACAACTGACGCTTTTTGAGGATACGACGGGGAAAATTTCTAAACAGTATGTATATGACGGTTTAAGAGTACCTCAAGGCGTACAGACGCGCATACGTTTTGAGAATAAAGAGAATATGGGGTTCGGCAAGCCCATTCCCCGGGGTATCGTCCGTTTGTATCATCAAGATGGGCAGGGTAATCCACAGTTCGTAGGGGAAGATCGAGTGAAGGATCTGGCGAAAGATGAGACGGTATATCTAACCGTCGGTCAGGCATTCGATCTGGCTGGAGAACGAATTCAGACCAGCATGCGCGCCCTGTCGAAAAATTCCAGTGAAGAACAATATCAAATCGTACTGCGTAATCACTCCGATGAGATGGTCTCCATCAAGGTGGTAGAATATATGAGAGGCCCGACCTGGGCCATTACGGAATCCAGCCGTCCCTATGAAAAACTGAATGCCAACACCATCGAGTTTGATGTTTCTGTACCCTCAGATGATGAAGCTGAAGTGACCTATACGGTCGTGTACAGCAGGTAAAGATTTGCTTGACAAACCCTTTGCTGTGTCCCCTTTTGCTAAGGCAGGTTTCGCCCTCCCAAGGGGCGTGAGAGGCATCATTCGGATTCATATAGGTGTGTTTCACAGACAAAAGGACGAGGATGGCCAAGATGAATTTGCCCACCCCTTTTTTGGATGCGTTCCGTATTCAAGCTGGTGATACGGTCGCCATCGCCGGCAGTGGGGGCAAGGCGACGCTCATGTATCACCTGGCCTCAGAAGCGGTCAGCCGAAGCCATACAGTGATTACCACCTCCACGACCCACCTCCATCCACCTACCTCGCTTCAGACCAATGGGTTATATATTACAGAAGAAATAGCCGATTGGCTTCAGATGATGCCCGGCGAACTCGACCAATATAAACATGTGACGGTCCTGGAAAGCAGGCCCCGGCCGGATAAACTGCGGGGATTGAGCCTGGAGAATCTGAATTTACTCAGGCAAGCTTGTCGTCCTGACCTCTGTCTGGTAAAAGCAGATGGGGCAAGAACACGTTTGTTTAAAGCACCGGGGGATCATGAGCCGGTCGTGCCTGAATGGACGACCCACGGTCTGGTCGTCGTTAGTTTACAGGCCGTCGGCCTTCCGCTTAGTGAAAAACATGTGCATCGTCCTGACCGCGTAGCTGACCTGACCGGATTGACTTTGAATGATCCGATAACCATCCCGGCCATTGCGAAAGTCGTTAGCCATCCGAATACTTATTTTCGTGCTTTTCCCACCACGACCCCTATTTTTTTATACATATCCTGTTCCGCTGATGAACCTCAGATCGCTCAAGCCCATGCCATCAGCAACCTGATCCCGGCAGGGACATTTACCGGGGTCTTCTGTGGGGATATTAATCGTTCACAGGTGGTGATCACCACACTGAGAGAATGGCGTTAAGGAATATGATGAAAAAAAATATGGGGTGCCTTATTGGCGGTTTACTGGTCATCGCGACGTTATTCAGTCCCCCTTTTCATAGCTATCTTCTGTTCCTCGTCATGAACGGTCTGGTCCTTGTCAACGCCATTATACTTTATAGTAACCTGAAGGTTTCGTCACGGTACCTCGATGGTATTCTGGGTGTCGCCGTTATCGCCCTCACCCAGATTACCGTGACTGAGCTTTATCCTGGTCTATTCGGTTTTTTGAGTCTCACCCAGGTTGTGTTCACACAAATAGGCTGCTTGAGCTTAACCTTGATTGCAGTATGGGGCGGATGGCTGCACCTGCCTGTTTGGCAAGATGGGTTTACAAAAAGCCAGATGGCTATCCAGGAGATGGCCGGGGTCTGTGGGCGGCATACTGCTGGTCTGGTTGCTTGTATGAGCACGGGCTTTGCTTTCGTATATGTGTTTGCGGTCAGTGCGTTAAATCCGCCCATCAGCATTGATAGCATTTTTTTCCACTTGATGCAACCTGTCTACTGGTTACAAACCGGACAGATACCCATTAAATTGATGGAAAATTATGCCTATCCCCATGGTACGGGACTGATCTATCTGTGGGCGCTCTTCCCTTTTAATCACGACTTTATAGCACGATTCAGTCAGCTGCCATTTATCATGTTGGGCGCGTTTGCTTGCTATGGGATCTGCCGAATATTGGATATGCCACGTGTGATATCCGCTGTCACGGCGATGGCTGTCCTTACCATGCCGGCGTTTCTGGCTAACGGGATTGCATTGACAGATCCGGATACACAGATGGCCGGGACGGCATTAGTCTCTCTTTATTTTGCTCTGTCGCTGGCCCGGAACTACCAATTCAGCACCGTTCTCCTACTGGGCCTGGCGCTCGGGCAGTTGCTTAATTCAAAGTATAATTCCGTATACTATGGCGTTCCGCTTATTCTTCTGGTGATCTATGCCTGGGGTGCCGGATTGAAAAAAGCAGGCCCTTCCCATATCTTAATATTTATTAAACACGGTCTGATACTTTTTATCCTGCCCATCGGCATAGGGGGGATAGCCTATATATACCAATTATATGATGCCCGCATGCTCTTACCTTTCGAGGGCTATTTGACTTCCTCAACCTATGTGCCTCAATTTAGCCTCTGGCGTTTTTTTACTTCTGAACAAAGTTTTAAAGATCTCGGGTTAACAGGCCTTATCAGCCTGTTCATAGGGGTTGGTATCATCAAAAATATAGGCCAGGCCAAGGGGCGTCAGTTAATTTTGCCGATTTTCGTCCTGCTACCGCTCTGTTTTTCCCTCACTATTTATGTGCTGTATGGATATTACGAGGGGGCGCAGGCCATTAGACATCTTTTAGCCACACTCGCCCTATGCATCATTCTGGCCGGGTGGGGTGCCCATCAACTTAACGAACCTTGGCGGAAGTATGGATTATGGGCGATCCTGTTTTTTATCATGGTAGATACTGGATTGGCTGTCTGGCGCCAATGGTTTATACATCAGTTACATACGAATCTGCTGTCCCTTCTGGCTGGCCTATTCACCGCCTTCGGCATCTGGCTACTTTTACGAGCCTACCGCCAAACAGGGTTATGGCCAATGTGGTTCCGGCGTTATGTGGTCTCTTTACCCGGATTATTAGGCCTTATATGTATTGGACTCTGGAGCCTGCACGGATGGGAATGGGCGTACCGTGATATGAAATACGCCCGCTGGCCTCCTAAATTCGGATTTGGTTCCGGTTGGGGATTTGTGGGAGAGTTGACAAAGGAAAAGGGGGCTCGGATAGCCTATAATGTTGCCCCCTATCCAATTTTAGGATATGATATTGAGAACACATTGATCCATGTGATGCCGGATATTTCATCTCTACAACTGCCGCGTATTAGACAAGAAAAACTCATGCAATGGGAGCATGAATTACAACAACAGCATATCGATGTTATTTATCTTATGGCCATCGGGCGAAATGCCACAAGTGGTGTTGATAATGTTGCCTTCTTTTTTGATACCATAACGTCATGGATGCAAGAAAGATCCACAACGTTTAAGTCGATATATATAGGTAGCCGTGAATCAATATTCATGGTCCAGAAACAAAAGGAATAGTATGGTGTTGGTGCATGGTATAGCAAGCTGGAATCGCATCCTGCAAGTGATGCAAACACCACGGGGTGCCATATTTGCGATAACGCTTTGGAGTATCTGCATACTCTTTTATCGATTGGGCGACCTGGCCATGGATCCTGATGAGGGGAATATCCTCAAATGGTCCATAGAGGTATACAACCAAACGCCCACGTTCTGGAGCTTGATCAAGTACGCGATACGCGAGCATGGATTTTATCAGCGTACAAATTACCCCGGTTTAAATATATTTGTTACGGCGGCCTTTTTTCATTGGTTTGGTGTTTCTCTTTGGACCGCCCGGTTGGTTTCTGTTTTGATTGCCCTCGGCGTGGCTCCGCTGTTTTTTTGTGTAGCCCGCCGCTTGTTCCATCATGCCACCCCCGCATTGATAGGCCTGGTCATGCTGGCGACATCAGCCCCCATCATTTTTTTGATGCGGCAGTGCCGATATACCTCTCTGACTATCGTGGCGACTTTATGGTTGACCTGGGCCTATCTGGAGGTGTTGGACCGAAAGAAATACGGACTCGCTCAATTGGCCGGTGCTGCCCTGCTGTTTTTCTATACCGCTTTCTATATTTTTCTTCCCATATTCATTGGCTTGATGGCCCATGCTTTCTGGCATTATCGTGGACCACGTAAAAGATTGATGGTAGGCGGCTTGGTTCTATTCGCAATCGGTATTTCATGGCTTACGCCAGATCGTATCATCTCAGGACCAACCTGGTATCTTTCTTTTTTTCAAAAACTCTGGTTTATGGATCATATTACCGTGTTCTATAAGTTAAACGTAGTTTTTCAAGAACTTAATATGATGAGCCTGCCCGTGTCTTTTATCCTGGTCACCGTGTTTATCTTGCGGCACAAATGGCACCCATATGTCGCATGGGGTATGATGACGGTTTGTTGTGGTGTCTTGCTGACCTTAAGCCCATTGGGTGATATCATCCTGAAAGACGTCGTCGCCATCCTATTGGATTCTGCCTGGCCCACATTCTCTCCCTGGTGGTTCAATAGACTGGTAGATCCCCGTTCCTGGCTTCTTTTGTTCTTCTGCACAGGCTTGGCCATGTTCTTTTTTTATGGTAACCTATCCTCTGCTCATCCTGTGACCATACTCATTTTTATTCTGGTGGGTGCGCTGCTTACCTATTGTATTGTCCCCCAGTATCGAATGCCCTGGACACGTTATCTAGCCAGCTCATTCATATTCGGTTTTCTGCTGGCCGGATACCTGGTGACGCAGATTATGCATAAAAACAAGGTCCTTGGTATGTCAATGATCGTACTGCACATGACCAGCAATCTGTTGAGCGTTCTGCCTTTCGTTCCTGGGCAATATCCCTATTTTCAGTGGAAATTACCCCAGTGGATCTTTCGACTCGTCACCGGTGATCCGGTAAACGATATCATCACTAACTTCATCAGGCTTCCCCCTCTATAATGCAACGCCTTTACACCTGTCTACTGTCTTTGAGCCTGGCCATTGGGGCTTGTTTGGTCGGCTTGGTCCTTTTCGAATTGAGCTTACGGCTGTTTCATCCCCAGATTATTGAAATCCATCCGAATGGGATGTGGCAGCTTAGTGATACCCGGGGGTATCAACTCACACCGGGCTTTGACGGAGAGCATATATTTATCGATTTTAAAGTGCGTATTACGATTAACGAACAGGGGTATCGAGATCGGGTCTATGGCCCTAAACAACCTGGCGTATTTCGGATATTGACCATCGGTGATTCGTTCACTTTCGGATTTGGCGTACAGAACCAGGAAGTATTCTCAAAAGTCCTGGAAGCCAGACTCCATACCCGACCTGCGCAGACGACATTTGAGGTGATTAACGGGGGGGCGTCGGGTTATAGCACGCATCAGGAACTTATATTTCTTAAGGAAGTCGGTTTGAATCTGGAACCGGATCTGGTTTTGGTCGGGCTGTACCCACATAATGATTTAAAGGATAATCAAAAACCGATAGACCGCTTCGAAATAGCCTATGGCTTTCTATACGATCAGCAGGGATATGGGATGGTACGTCAGGCCGAAAAAACCGGTTTGCCGATTCCGATGAAAGGTTTTCTCTGGGCTTATTCTCATAGCTACCGGTTCCTGGCGGATCGCTATCATAAGCTCAAATTTCAATGGACGTTCACCCCTTCTGCAGAGGTGGAGCATAGCGACGAATCGATTATAGAGAAAGGTTCTGATCCGTTAGATCAGAAAAAATCCCTTCCGAGGGAAGACCTGGAAGAGCCCTATGTCGTAGATAAAAAAACAAGCGGACTTTTTCGCGAGATTGCTGAAATAACCAGGAGGCAGGGGGGGGAGGCGGTCATGCTGCTCATTCCGGATATAAAGCAAGTGGCCAACCCGGAGCCTATGTGGAAGCCTCAATGGGATCAATTAAAGGAAATGGCTGCCTTAAATAATATGCCGGTCATTGACCTGATGCCTGTTTTTTCTGAGGCTGCTCGTGCTGGCCAGACCCCTGAATTATGGTATTTGGTGAATAAACACTGGAAACAAACGGGGCATCGCCTGGCAGCAGAGACGATTTATACCTCTTTGCTGAACCAGCAACTGATCCCTTAATCATCTTCACGGCCATCTACATGCCCCGCGTCACCCCGAATACCGCTTCAAACGCCTGCCACACATCCTCAGGAATAGGGGCGGTGGCTGCATCGTAAGCTTCCTGAACTTGCTGCGTATTCGAAGGTCCTACCATAACCATACTATCGGTGGGGGCCGCCAGACAAAACTGTATCGCCAGGTGCCGGATACTCACCCCCTGTTCCCTGCACCAGGCCCACATCTGATGTGCCTGTGGCTCAGAGCCGGGATACATACTGCGTTCGCGATCGGGATCAGGTTCCAGACCGGTTAAAAGGCCCATACCCTGAGCGCTGGCGAGAATAAGGCCTACCCCTTTCTGACGGGCCGCCGGAAAGATGGTAGCAGTCGCCGACTGATTGATCAGCGTATAATCAAGGTAGGTCAAGGCCAGATCCGTAATCCCTTCTTCTATCAGGCGCACATGCCAATCATGGGTCCGTGCCCCCAGGCCTATGTTGCGTACGACGCCTTCTTCCTTCAGTTTATGAAGGACATCGAAGACATAGCCTTTACGAAGCGGCTCCTCAATATCAAGCGGATCGTGGACCAGAACAGCATCCAGGTAATCGGTCTTCATCGCTTTCAGACTTTGCTCGATGCTCCAATAGGCTGTTTCACCGGAAAAATCCTTGCTACGGTCTGGATGGGTGCCAATCTTCGCTTGCAGGTAGTAGGAGGAACGGGGTACGCCTTCTAAGGCCACCCCCCATTTTTCTTCACGATGCCCGGGATACGTGTCGAAATAGTTGATGCCCAGATCCAGGGCCAGGTGGATAGCCGCAATCGTGTCCTCGCTGCCATGAAGAAATGCCGCCCCCAATGCCAGTGCCGCCGGTCGCATATCCGTCCGTCCGAATGATTTTTTTGGTAAGGTATTCATAAAGCGTTCATCCTCCCTGGCTCTGTATTATGTGGGGTTTTACTCTTCACGCTCCACGGTTCCTATGGCCGATATCCAGATGAAATCAATAAGTTTCAGATATTCATATAACATACTACGTGCCTGCCAACGGGTTTGCCACCAGGCTTCCGGGTTAAATTCGTCGTATGACGACACCTGCATGATGACCCGTATGTCATCTCCCAATTCTTGACGAAATATTCTGGACGTCCGCTTCGTGTGGGTTTTAGACGTTACGGCAATAATGGATCTGATCTGGTGTTGCTCAAGAAGCGGACGCAGATTTCGAGCCTCCATCCGGGTACTGTTCGCCCGGGTTTCCGTGATAAGAACCGCTGAGGGAGATAGGCCTCGTTGGGTTGCGATAGAAAGAGAGATATCATGGGTCTCGGGGATCACAACGCTCAATTCCGCCATCTTATCAAAGACGATTGTCGAAGGCCTTTCTTCCATACTCAATACGATATATGGCGCATAGCCCTGCTGATATAGATCCACGGCCGTCATCATCCGGTCTGGTGCATAGGCCCCCAGAACGACTATGGCATCTGCTGGTTCCAGAACGTCGGTAGATATCAGATAAGAGGCCGCTTGCCTGGCAAGGTATCGGCCGGAGAACAACAGGATGAAACTGGCCAGCAGGATAAAAAGAACGATCCCTTGTCTACGACTGATGCCTTGCCGTTTATGCTTTCCCATAGGATGCTTTGTTACGGAGCAGGTGTGTGCGGTGCCTTCTCGCCTTCGGCTTGTTCCTCTTCTTCATCCACGGCCACTTCTCCGCCCATCTCATGGGTATCCCCATCCTCCCCTTCTGCCTCTACCAGAACTTCCTCTTCGACGGCGGTCTCCGCTTCTTCCGGTATAGTCCCCTCAGGTGTGATCTCATGGTCCTGCTCTACGACGACCTCGATAGCTTCCTCAATTTCCTCTGCTGCATCAGCCGTCTCTTCAACGGTCACCTCCACGGCAAAAGCGATATATTCAAGCCAGCCTTCTGACTGATTCACAAAACGATGAAACGTGTCGGGAGAAACATAGGCCGCGGTACCTTCGGTAATGGATGCCTGGGTGTCCTCAGTTTCGATAGTGCCATGGCCGGAAAGGATGAAATAAACCATTTCCAGTCCCTCACCGAGTTGCCAATCTGTCGTTTGGCGTCCCTGCACAGCATATCTGGTTACACTATGCATGCGTTGCAGCACGCCCCCTTCGGACGCTGTTGCCTCACCCTCCCGCGTAAGTAATGGCCAGGAAAGGGCTTTATGTTCGCTTATGATTGGGCTGACATCACGCCAGTCCCGCACGGCGGGTGTCCCTTCATGGCTCTCGTCGAGTGGGCAACTGACGATAAGATGTTCCATCCAGTAATCACCATCATTAAAGGCCTGATGGGGTACATTGACCGGCATATATACCGCAGTGCCTTCCTGGACATCCACCTTATCGTCACCGATAAGAAGTTGTCCACGGCCTCGAAGCACAAAATACATCTGTTCAATATTGGTATGGTGATGATGATCCGAGTGCTGACGGCCTTGAAGGCCATGCTTCACGAAACTATTCATCCCATTAAGCAGCGAGGTCTCCTCAGTGTCTTCCGCACTTTTTCCTCGAAACAAGGTCCAGACCAGCGCGTTGATATGCCCCACATAGGGTTCCTGATCTCTCCAATTACGTACCACGATACCCATGAGAACTCCTTGTAGTTAAATGATAATTGTTGATCAGCCTAGCGATACGAATCCACCACAGCTTGCTGCGAAGGATCTTCATTAATCTTGGCGCCCTCCACCTTTTTATCCTGCCTCCACAACCCCCCGTTCGACCATGTAATTTATCTCGTCCATACTGTACCCGGCTTCTGACAGAATAGAATGGGTATGTTCCCCTAAAACAGGGGGCGGGTCCGGCAGATCGTCTGCAGCTTGACTACTCCGATAGGGCGGACGGACTTGCCGACTCTGGGAACCATCAGAGGCCGTTAGATCAAAAAATGGATCACGGTGTTGTATATATGGATCATCGGCGAGTTCATCAAGCCCATAAATCGGACCGCATGGAATATCTTCCCCCTGTAGCCGGTGATTCCATTCATCTCGGGTTGCCGTTGCAAAAATATACTTCAGGCGTCCCCGGATTTCCTGTGCCTGAGCCATCCGCTTTTCCGTAGGCCAGTCCCGCCAGTCCGTTAGCCCGGCAAGATCACAGAAACGCTGCCAGAAGTGGGTTTCATAGACAATCCCCAGACTGATAAACAGGCCATCTGATGTTTCGAATACATCATAATGCGGCAGACCGTTCAGAAGCGGTTGATTATTGCCATGACCTTCAATGTCTGTACGGGCTATTTCGGGGGCCATCCAGGATAAAATACAGTCTGTCATAGACAGATCAATGTATTGCCCTTCACCCGTTTTCATCCGATGGGTCAGGGCCGCAACAATGGCCAGAGCAGCGTAAAGACCCGAGGATAAGTCGGAAATCAGAACCGGAGGGGCAACCGGGGGCGTAGCCTGACCCAGCAGGCCGCCAATGGAAAGATAGTTGAGGTCGTGACCCGCCCGCGTACGATACGGCCCTTCCTGGCCGAAACCGGATATCGAGCAATAGATTATAGCGGGATTAACGGCGTAGGCAGCCTCAAAATCAGCCCCTAATCGTTTGGCTACGCCCGGTCGAAAACCTTCCAAAACCGCATCGGCCTGTTCAAATAATTTGGTTAAAATTTCACGCCCGCCCGCTTCTTTTAAATTGATGACAATACTTTGCTTGCCACGATTTACACTGGCAAACATAGGGGGGAAAGTGCGCAGAGGATCGCCGTTTGGAGGTTCTATTTTGATAACACGGGCCCCCATGTCGGCCAGGAGCATGGAGCAATAGGGCCCTGGTAATTGCGATGTTAGATCTACAATGGTACAATCAGATAAAGCGGATATCATCGGGTCTCATGGGCTGGCTTTAGAGGATAAAGGGGCGTCCGTGGTTATCGTTATTCATCGGAGCGCGCTCCGCCATCCTGTTCATGTACGATGACCGTCATGCCCTTTCGCCAGGCATCAAGAAAATCCAGGTTAAAGCGCGTTTCCCCATGTCGGTAACATGTTTCCTCTGCCTGCGGATTTTCAGGAAGGTGTACCAAGCAGAGATCATGGCCGTCTGTCTCTACCGGCGTATATCCAACGGGCGCTAAAGACACGTGTCGGTTATAATCCACCCACCCTTCATGGTTCCAACCAACAGCTATTTTTTGGGCGATGGATGGAAAATACATGAGAATGTCGTCCACCTGCTGGGCCAGGGAAACGTCCGCCACCAGCATGGTGGCTTGTGACCGGGTAAGCTGATTAACCAGCATTTGGTGTGTGGACACCTCATCCGCCAGCACCGCGATGCCGCCCGCCTTCATACATCCCAGAATAGACTCCCACCAGGCCACGCAAAGAGGAAGCAGGATGACCACTCGGTCTCCCAGTCTCAAGCCATGCTCTCGAAGCATATACGCTACTTTATCGGATCGCAGTTTAAGGTCATGGTAGGTGACCCGCAGGGGAATAGCAGCCGGCCCGTGCCACTCAATCGCAACTGCCGCTGGATCTTCAGCACAGGCATCAACGATATCTACCGCAAAATTTAATTGAACTGGTCCCATCATTTCGTAGTTTCGTAGCTTCAATCCATCATCAAGCCACCATTGATATCAAGAATCTCCCCCGTTATATGGCGGGCATTTTCCGAGGCAAGAAACAGGGCTGCAGCCGCGATATCTTCGGGGCGGCCTTTTTCACCCAGGGGAATAGCTTCAATGAAGGCCGGTGGATGATGGGCAGCCATAGGGGTATCGATGATACCCGGTGCAATGCCGTTGACTCGAACCCGGTAGGGGGCCAGTTCGCGGGCCAAGGCTTTGGTGAGACATTCAAGGCCGGCTTTCGAAACAGAATAAGGGGCCCCTGCGACAACCCCGCCGGTTTTTCCGGCTACGGAAACCATATTGATAATGGTACCGCTTTGCTGGGTTTTCAAGATCGGCATAACCGCTTTGGATAGTAGAAATGGTCCTTTTAAGTTCACGTTCAGGACGCGGTCCCATTCTTCTTCCGAACAGGCCTCAACGGATCGAAATAAACCGAGACCGGCATTGTTTATCAGAATATCTATCCGGCTGAAGCGGTCCAGGACTGTGTTAACCAAGGCCTTGATAGCCGTGGCAGACGACACATCTGTCTGGATGGCGAAAGCGGTTGCTTCACTGGCCTTCAGCAGTTGAACCGTGTTGTGAGCTTGCGCCAGATCGATATCTGCCACAACGACCGCCGCGCCTTCTCGGGCAAAGGCTTTACATAGCGCACGTCCAATACCCTGGCCGCCGCCTGTGACAATAGCCACTTGATCTTTGAACATCATGAGAGGACCCGTTCTGAAAATAGTGTAGTAAAAGCCTCGACATTGATATGTGTACAGACCCGGGCATTGGGCGATACATGAGCAGAAGGCCGCAAATCAGAAACCGTCATACCGCTTGTTAAATTGCCAGCCGTTTCGACATCAACCCGTGCAGGGGTCATCGTAACCAGATCTTCCCGATAGGCTACCGCAACCGCTAGGGGGTCATGCAGGAAGCAGCCGTCTACCTTGCGTTTTTGCCGATGAAATCCTACATATTTTTCGGTACAGTCACGCACAAATATTGCAGACGGCGTACCCGAATCAGCATGCCGGTTAATCGTATCCGTGGTAAGGATGGCTTTCATGGTGACATCAAGAGGTACAAAAACAAGAGGAATACCTGCATCACATACGACCTGCGCAGCATGAGGATCGGCATAAATATTGAATTCAGAGGTGGGCGTTACGTTGCCATAGGTTTCAAAGGCACCACCCATAATGATGATCTCACGCAGTTTACGCATGCGATCAGGATTTTTTATGATCGCTCGGGCTACATTCGTAAGCGGCCCTACGGCGATTAGCGATAATTCAGTGGGACAGGTTTGAATGCGATCATGGATCAAGTCTACCGCATGCAGAGGACTGAGCCGATTGGTCGGTTCCGGGTACAACCGATCCCCGTTGGCATTCAGGAGATGGGAGACATTGCCCAGCCCATCACCGCCATGAATATCATCTGCAAACATGAGCGGGTTGACCATGGGTTGTGCCTCGCCCCGGGCCACATCCGGTATGGTATCCAGATCAAGCACGTCTAACGTCATCAAAATATTACGGACACAGTGGTCTACATGGATATTGCCACTGACCGCTGTAATCGCCTCAACCTGTAATTCCGGGGACCGCATAGCCAGCAATATCGCCAGGGCATCGTCCACCCCTGTATCCGTATCCAGAATAACCCGTCTCACCATACCCTCCCGCAGGGGACATCCTGCTGTGCATATTCATCACTGGTCACTGTGCTGGTTCCCGTAGAATAGGGTAGTATTGCACCCCATCAAGCACGTCATCCATTAATGCCCAGTTGACCAGGCCATCATCGGATCGTGGTTCCAGAAGATAAAAGACCAAACGCCCCAGAGATTGGTCCACTGGAACGATCATGGTACCCGCAGGCAATATTGTCGTGATCGTTTCATAGGCCCCGAAAAGGGTCCGCTCCTGCCGCCCCTGGAACGGTCGGTCTGCGACATGAGTAGAATCTATTCTGAATGTTTCAAGCACCAATTCTCGTGGCTCCGAAAGTGCTTCTACCCATATGCCATGCGCATTAATTCGTTCGATCACCGTGGTCATCGTCGGCGGAATAAAATAGGTTTTGGGGGCCGTTTCCGATTCTGTCGGTTGGAAGGTCCCAAATTCATACATTTGTTCCGGTGTGCGGGTATCCTCCCTGCGCAACATGACCTCACCGGTATACGGATTTCGTTCTTCCACCACTTCGCCCATTAAAACGGGGATCGGTTCTGGCGATCGTTTATGGGTTGAACGTACGGCCAGAGTCTGGCCCACAATCGTCTGGAGATCTACTTCTTCAATCAGTTGTTGTATGGCTGAGGCATGTTCATAGGCATAGTTTAGATTTTCTTCCACAAAATACAGCGTGGCCTTAATACGATCTTCGAATGTGGCATACGAATACGCTTCGCTCAAAATGGCAATACGATTTCGTAACCCGACATAATTGTTGTTGAACCTGGGTCGGTGATCAAAGGTATACCATCCCCGCTCACGTGACCCACCCGGACGGGGCACGTTGCCGTAATAATAAAAATCCCAGTCGTACGTTGTTTTTATCCGTTTACGAACCTCCGGCAGCCATTGGTTACGTAACAGGTCGATAATTGGTTCGGCAGTATTCGGATTAAGCGGGGGCGAATACGTGAGATGATAGCCGTGGATCGTGCCATTGGTCGTATGCAGATCGATGAGAACATGCGGATTGTATTCATGGATCAGTTTTACCAGGGAACGTGCCTCCGGCGAATCCAATTTCATATGGTCCCGATTGAGATCTAAACCCTGCGCATTCGGACGTTGGCCCATACCACCAATCGGCCCGTGCTGCCGGGGGCGGTTGTACAGACTGATACGCTCATTGCCATCGGTATTGTATACGGGGGCAATGAGCACGACCAGAGAATCCGCCCATTGGGCATGTTCTCCATCGGCCAGCTTGCGGATAAGTATCAACAGCGCTTCTTTGCCGCACACTTCCCCGGCATGGATATTCGCTTGAATAAATACCCGGGTTTTGCCTGTTTGTATCGCTTCTTCCGAACTGGCGTCCCATACATCGCCATAGACCAGCAACGGCAGCGAACGGCCTTCTGTGGTGTATCCAAAGGACGTCAGATGCAATTCCTCTGAGGCGAGGACCACCGCCTCAAGAAATCCCATCACTTCATTATATCGGGTCGTTTCACGGTAATCCGACAACTCTGCACGGGTTTGTATCAGCGACACATCCAAATCTTGCCCATGCACCGGCATGACATAGATACATGACAGAAAAGCGAAGAGATAAATTCGAGATGTCATAAGTAACACCTTTAGGTAAACCTGTTGGGCCTGTATTAAAGAAGATAACGACGGTCACATTTTACGTATTATGACTTCACATCCTGGGTAAGGCAACTTCTTTCTGGCCACGTATCCCATGCCCTCGAAATCACACGGCGTGTCCTACAATTTACTGATGCACTTGAAAAAACTCGATCGACTCTCCACAGGCCCCGTTGAAGAAAGCAATGGTGACATCCAGGCCGCCAAGGTTTAACCGCTTCGGCTCAACCGTAATTTCATACCCTGCCTGACGAACATGTTCGATCGATCCCTCGGTATCTGTTGTAGCCAGTGCTACATGAGTAATCGGATCGTTAGCGGTAGGACTACCCTCCCCCGGAGACGTTGCTGTCGGTTGGAATAACTCCATATGACTGCCATCTCCCGTATCCAGCAGCATAATTTTACGCTCCGGCGGTCCGAATTCCGCTACCGGCTTCATCCCCAGCACATCTCTGTACAACCGCAGAGACGCCTCCCAATCCCGCGTTTGTACCGCTGCATGATGCATCCCACATCCCGCAATAACCTCATTTTTCGTCCCTACCGGCATATCAAATCTCCCGTCTTTGTTGATGGTCTGATTTGGTTTTAGTATTTCCAATCACCAATCACTCAATCACCAATTTTCTTCACTCGCTCTGTCCTGCCGAATTCAACGCTCTGGCGCTGACGCCCAGGACGCCCAGAAAGCCTTCCGAATCTTTATGGTCAAAATCTCCCACCCCTTCCATTGACGCCGTATCTTCGGAATAAAGGGAATGGGGGACTTCATCCGCAGAATCAAAGGAGACCTGCCCTTTATATAACGAGACGGTCATGGTGCCTGTCGCTAATCTGTTATACACGTTGATCGAAGCCCGAAGCGCCTGGGTGGCAGGGTCATACCAATAGCCCTGGTAAATCTGTTCAGCAATATCAGCTGAAGCCTGATTGAAGACTCGTCGGGCACGGCGGTCCAGAATCAGTTGCAGCAGAAACTCATAGCATTGACCAAGTAAAGTCATCGCAGGTGACTCATACACCCCGCGGCTCTTGATACCCACAAATCGGTTTTCTACCGCGTGGATCCCGATGCCGATACCGTTCTGTCCGCCAATTTTATTGGCCGTCTCTATAGCCGATAAGGGCGTGACCTTTTTGCCGTTGATCTGAACCGGTACGCCTTTCTCAAAACGCACCACAAACGTCTCGACCGCATCCGGGGCATCTTTGGGATGGACGCCCATGCCCGGTGTGATAAATCCGGCCGGCGTGCTCAGGGATTCCAGCTGGCCGGCTTCATGCGTCAATCCGAGAATATTCGCATCCGTAGAATATGGTTTTTCATGCGTCGCCTGAACCGGTAAACCCTGCGCCTCACAATAATCGATCATTTCCTTGCGGCCCGGAAACGCATCCAAAAATTTCTGGTCTCGCCAGGGCGCATATACGGCAACATCCGGGTTAATCATATTAGAGACGAGTTGGAATCGAACTTGATCGTTGCCTCGTCCCGTAGCTCCGTGAGATAAGATGGAAATACCCCGTTTTTCTAGTTCAGGCAGCAACGCGCGAACTGTAATATGTCTCGCAATGCCAGTGGTGTTCCAGTAGTTGCCTTCATACATAGCCTGACATTGAATTACATCAATGCCCACCTGGGCCAGAGCATCCTTAGCGTCTATGATAATTGCATCCTTAGCGCCGCATCGCATCATCCTGTCACGAACATAATCGATCCGTTCCTCGTCCGGTTGTCCCAGATCTGCGGTAAAACCCACCACATCAACCCCGTGATCCGCCAACCAGCGTGTCATAGTACAACTATCCAGGCCCCCGGAAACGGCGGCCCCGATGGTTTTCCCCTTTAAGTCCTCTACATTCATAATACCCTCTCTCCCTCTCTTCTAAATCCAGATTTTCAAGAGTTTTTATACACAGACCTTATACTGCCCAGCTACCCACTTACCCCTCTCCAAAGTTGTTCAAATGAACGTCCTTTCGATTAAAATGTCAAGTCCCTAATAGGTCTATCTAAAGACCTGTATTTCGCTATTGGTGCCCCTGTTTCAACAAACACTTGTGCAACCGCAGGGTTGTGATTATTTTATCCCTTCACGCACAGGCCTCTAACCGGTTGCAGGAGTAACAGCACTGCAGCGTAAAATTATAAATTTTCATCAAGACGAAGAACAGCATTGGGTTGCTGATCTGGTGTGTGGCCATAGCCAGCATGTAAGGCATAGTCCGCCCATGAAAGACCGGCCCTGGGTACTCACCCATGAAGGCCGTCCAGGCCGGATCGGTATGCCACTCGATTGTCTCATTTGTGATGAAGAATGACCGTTCAACGACGAATCCTCTGTTTCGTAGCTTCATAGCCTCCCTAAGGAACGCCCATGAACCTTTCACGCGAATTTCATGGCCCTAATGCTGCCTATATCATCGAGTTGTATGAACGCTTTTGTCAGGACCCCGAGTCGGTTGATGCATCAACCCGTGCGCAATTTTCTCAATGGACGCCACCGGTCGATGGCATTTCAGACGGTGAAATAGCCCCATCAACCCCTTCTATCCAGGTTGGTCAAATTGTCCAGACGGCCAATCTCGCTCAGGCCATACGGGGTTATGGCCATCTGGACGCCCATCTAGACCCGCTGGATCTGTGTTCCCGAGGTGACCCGTCCCTCGACCTGGAAACACATGAACTAACTGAGGGTATGTTGCATGGGTTACCTGCTTCGCTCGTCGGGGGCCCGATTGCTGAGCAGAGTGCCCATGCCTGGGAGGCGATTCAAAAACTCCGGGAAGTCTATTCGTCTACCATAGGGTACGATTATAATCATATCAGAGTGCCTGAAGAACGAGAGTGGCTGCGCGATGCCGCGGAGGCCGGATGGTTCCGATCACCGCATGATCCGATTAATCCGCTGGCGCTGATGGAACGTCTCACCCAGGTTGAAGTGTTCGAGCAATTTTTACATCGGACTTTTCCCGGTAAAACGCGCTTCTCCTTAGAAGGGCTGGATACCATGATCACCATCCTCGATGAAGTGATCGGCGAGGCGGCGGAAAATAAGATTTATAATATCCTCCTTGGCATGGCGCATCGTGGACGCCTCAACGTACTGGCGCACACCCTCAATAAACCTTACGAACAGATTCTGGCGGAATTCCGGGACCCGGTTCTGCGCAATAACAAACATGGCGATGATATGGGCTGGACCGGGGATGTCAAGTATCACAGCGGTGCCCGACGTGCCTATCAGGACCATGAAGGGAAAGAACTGGAGTTGTTTATCCACCTGGCGCCCAACCCCAGTCATCTGGAGGCGGTCAATCCGGTTGTCGAGGGCATGGCCCGGGCGATTGGCACCCGGGTAGACCACCCAGGGATCGTACGGCCAAGTCCGTCGCGCAATCTGCCTATCTTGATCCATGGCGATGCGGCTTTCTCAGGGCAGGGTGTCGTGGCCGAAACGTTTACGCTATACCGCGTACCTGGCTATCGTACCGGCGGGACCATTCATATCATCACCAACAATCAACTGGGATATACCACGCCCTCCGAGCAGTCCCGCAGTACACTCTACGCCAGTGATATGGCCAAAGGATTTGAAGTGCCGATTGTCCATGTTAACGCGGATGATCCGGCCGCCTGTGTGGAAGTGGCTCGCCTGGCCTTTGCTTATCGAACCAAATTTCAGAGAGATTTTGTCATTGACCTGATCGGTTATCGTCGCCACGGACATAACGAAGGAGATGAAGCCGGTTTTACGCAACCTTTGCTGTATGCTAAAATAGAAGCGCACCCCACGGTTCGTAAAAGATGGGCGGATAAGCTGATACGAGAAAATATGGTGTCAGCGGAAACGCCGGATCAACTGGTCCGGGAACGGATGGATGTGCTCCAGAATACGCTGGAGACGCTGAAACCGGAAGACATGCTGGTTGAGCCCCATCCCCCGCCACCGCCGCCGGGTGCCGCCGGGCGGGTCCGTACCGCCGTATCGGTACGTCGACTTCGACAGCTAAACGAATCGCTCTGTACTTTTCCCGAAGATTTCACCCTCCATCCTCGTCTGAAACGGTTGATTGATCGCCGTCGACATGCCCTGGACGATCCGGACGCAGCGAAAATTGATTGGGCCCAGGCGGAAATTCTGGCTTTCGCTTCCATCATTGAAGACGGTGTTCCGATCCGATTTACCGGGGAAGATGTGGAACGGGGCACCTTCAGCCAGCGCCATAATGTGTTGCATGATTATAAGACCGACAAATGGTTGACGCCCCTTCGTGATATCCCTCAGGCGAATGCGGCTTTTGAAACGCGCAACAGTCCTTTATCAGAATATGCGTGCCTTGGATTCGAATATGGGTATAACATTCAAGCGCCGGAAAGATTAGTGCTGTGGGAAGCCCAATACGGAGATTTTATAGACGGCGCTCAAATTATTATTGATGAGTTTCTCGTGTCTGCCCGAGCCAAATGGGGCCAGACGCCTTCTCTTGTTCTTCTGTTGCCTCACGGTTTTGAAGGACAGGGCCCGGATCATTCGAGTGGTCTCCTGGAACGTTTCCTCGGTTTTGCAGCCGATATCAATATGCGTATTGCCAATTGCACGACGGCTGCCCAGTATTTTCATTTACTGCGCCGTCAGGCTCGTTTACTGAAAGTCGATCCCCTGCCGTTAATTGTCATGACGCCGAAAAGTCTATTGCGGCATCCCAGTGTCGCGTCGCCGGCGCGTGATTTTGCGGAAGGCGCCTGGCAGCCTATTATCGAGGATGAGGAAGCCCTGAAGGCCCCGGATCAGGTGCGTCGACTGGTATTCTGCAGTGGTAAGGTTTTTGTCGATATGGTCAACCACGACCTGCGGCAAAATTCACCTCACACCGCGATCACCCGTATTGAGCAACTCTATCCTATTCGCTGGGACCTGTTAAATCCGACCTTTGAACGGTTTCCGAATTTGGAAGAAGTGGTATGGCTTCAGGAAGAACCTGAAAATATGGGGGCATGGGATTATATACGGACGATCCTCGAATCTTCCGTCGATAGCCGCTGGCCGTTATTGCAGGTGTCTCGACCACGTGCGTCAAGTCCGTCAGAAGGCTCCTCCGCCATTCATAATCGAAACCAGAAAAAATTGATAGAAAGGGCCTATACCATGGGCGCATTCGGTAATATTGAGATGAATTAATATGCGAATAAATGGTGCTATGTTCTTTAGTCCTTCGGGCCTAGTTATTTAAAATAAACGCAAGTTTGGACATT